>Ga0079300_10000183_pt1 | contig 21479 bp, 6 predicted proteins | sample Wag4_2014_7_11_FD_74799 | JGI IMG/M metagenome (GOLD analysis project Ga0079300, IMG submission 74799) | Fresh water microbial communities from Ohio, USA - Utica-2 Time Series HT 2014_7_11 | ecosystem: Environmental > Aquatic > Freshwater > Water tank | place: USA: Ohio | collected 2014-07-11
AAGTTCATATTTAAAATATCTAATCAAAAACTATTGACATCACCTAGATAATGAATAAGCTATTACAACATATACTTCAGATGGAAGGTTATGCAAATAACCAATCTGTATCTAAAGCTCAGAAAGGTAAAACTGTGTTTTCTAAACAACTTATAGATTACAAAATTCCTTCTGGGTATAATATTTCTAATGATAATATACTTAGCTCAAAACAACTTGCAAGTGAGTTTAAAAAACGTGAACAAGCTAAAGTAGAAATTGCTAATAGAAAAAGATTAGCTAATATAGAAACAGTTAGATCTTATGATCCAGAAAAAGAAGATGAATCTTTATTATCTAGATTATATCATATAGCAGTTAATCCTATGACAGCTTTGTCATATAAAACTCGTGGTAGGGATATACCAGATCATTTTGAAAGAGGTGAAAAGAATATATTAGAAAATGCTACTAATATTATTAATCCATTTAGTTATATAGATGCCGGATCAAGTATCCCAGGTAATCTTGCACGTGGTGAATTTGGACAAGCTGGTTTAAATGCTCTTACAATATTACCAGCAGCAGCTGAATTTAGAGGAGCTGGTAAACTAGTAACTCCAGCTGTTAAAAATGTTGGTAAAACAATAAAGAAAGCTTATAATACAGTAGCTACTGGTGAGTCTGCTTTACCTGTAGCATGGAAAAGTTCTGCTAAAGGTATTAGTCAAGAAGCTAGTGATGCTATGTTTAAAGGAATTGCTAATGCAAAAAAGTTATCAGATGCCGATAGAGCTTTGATATTAAATTATCAGTATGATAGCAAACCATTTACAGGAAGATGGGGTACTGTAGATCAAGCTAAAAAACAAGGTTTAAATAATATTATTAATAATAATAAATTAGTTGTTAATAATGATGCTATTCTTACAAGAAGATTTAATCCTGAAAACCAATCATTAGGTGCAGATTTTGTAGGTAGTAAATTAAACTTAAAAGATCGTCCAACTTCATTTTCAGCTGGTGTGGGATTACCATCTTATGGTAGTGGTGCTGTAGATAGATTAGTTATACCAAATAGATATACTAAACAAATGGGTAGTAATCTTTTAGCAAATGAGTATGGAATACCATCTGATAAAACTTTTAGTTTACTTAATGATAAAAGTAAAAACTTTGCTGCAAGTATAGGTGTAAATCCAACTGACATGATTAATGCAGAAAGAGAAGTTATAGGAACAGGATTAGATTTTAAAAGAATAGGTAAAGTTAAAAATGATATAGGTGGTTATGATCATATTGTAAAACCTAGATCTATACCTAAACCAGTTGGTACTCAAGAAATTACAAGAGGTCCTATTAATTACTGGGAAGAACCAGGGTTTGCTAAAAGAAATCCAAACTTTAATCCTCAGGCATATGCTATAACACCTACTCAAAAATTTAGTGTAGAAGATCTTCCTGAGAATTTAATGCCTTTTATGGAAAGAAATTTAACAAAAGATAAGTGGAAAGCTTTTAATAGTGAACAAAGAAGACTTCGCACTAATTATGGACTTGGATATGATAAGTATGATAATGGTGGAATGATTGTAGATCCTCGTGGTCAATGGGCTCATCCAGGTGAAGTTACTCGTATACCTGGGTCATCTATTACTATGAAGGGAGTTAACTACCCTGTAATGGGAATTGGTAATAATGGAATGACACAAGTTATGGAACCAGGAGGTGAATATGATTTTAGAGATGCTGAGTATGTAGATGAATATCCAATGATGAAAGGTGGAGGATATGTTGTTACTAGAAGTAGTAATCGTAAAGGAAAGACACATAAAGTGACAGGACCTGATGGAACTGTTAAATATTTTGGTGATTCTAAACTAGGACAACATCCTAATGATCCAGAAAGAAAGAAAGCATTCTATGCTCGTCATAAAAAGAACTTAGCTGGTAATCCTTATTTTAGAGCATTTGCTAGAAAGACTTGGGAAGATGGTGGTGAAACAGATGATGATAGAGAAATGTTAAGTGGTGTAGCTGATATACTACGTAGAATTAATGATACTAGAAATCGTAAAGAAGTTGCTGATCATATGATGGATAACTTTCGTGATGAAGATGTATCTTTTGAACCTAATGCTTTTTTAAAATCAGCTAACGTTTTTGGTAAAGGTGGAGAGATGATTCGTAGAAAAGATGGATCATATTCTAAGCGTGGGTTATGGGATAACATTAGAGCTAACAAAGGATCTGGTAAGAAGCCTACTAAACAAATGTTAGAACAAGAACGTAAGATTAGATCAAAGCAAGAAGGTGGAGAGGAAACTGGAGAAGAAGTTGGTATGCCACAAAGTTTAGAAGAGCTAATGAATCCTACTAGAAGAGGAACTGCAAATGTTGGGTTTGGATTTAATAATGAGAAATTTGCTGGTAACTATAACTACTCAGGAGCTGACAATTTTAAAAATGGTACTCATGCTTTAAACTTTAGTCTTCCTACTTTTATGAAAACAGGTAGTCTTGATTTATCTGGAACTTATTCTCCTGGTAAATCTTATAGTGCTAACGTAAGTGGACTAGCTCCTGCTAACTTTATAAAGAAAGGAGCTATGATGAACTTTAGTGGGGGGTTTGAAAAAGATACTACTCCTATGATGAAAAATGTAACTCCTTCATATAATGTGGCAGCAGGTTTTAAAATACCTACAAAGGTTGGTAACTTTACAGTGAATGCTTCTTATAGAAAATAACAATTATAAAAAATAATATATGTACTCTTTTTACGATTTAATGGAAAACGGTGGAACTAATAATCCAGGCTTTAAAGCCTTACCTGATTATGTTCAAAATCAAATTTTAGCTAACATGGCTTATGGGGGTAGTGCTCCTAAGAAAAAGTATAAGGAAAGTAACTTTTCTGGAAACGCTTGGTACCAAGAAGGAGGAGAAGAGGGAGCTGCTCAGCAAGAACAGATTATGCAGATTATACAAATGTATGCTCAGCTAACTGAGATGGAACCTGAAGCTGTTTTAGAAGAGCTTCAAGGTATGGAAGAAGAAGAGCAGCAACAAGCTTTACAATCTATGGTTGAAGAGATTCAGTCTGCTCAAGGACAGCAGCAAGGTGACACTGAGGAAGAAGGAGAAGTAGAGGAAGATGATGAAGAAGGTGAGTATATGAAAAGAGGTGGTCAACCATGTTATAGTTGTGGTGGCACTATGAAATATAGAACTGGTGGTTATATTCCTGAATATGGAGAGATGGCCTATGGTGGTATTCATATTAATCCAGCTAACAAAGGTAAATTTACTGCATCAGCTAAATCAGCTGGTATGGGGGTACAAGAATTTGCATCTCATGTGTTAGCTAATAAGGAAGATTATTCTTCTACACAAGTAAAAAGAGCTAACTTTGCACATAATGCTGCAGGTTGGAGTAAGGCTATGGGTGGACCTATTGTAGGTCAAGAAATGGAAGTTACTCCTAAAGAATTAGAGAACTTACGTAAACAAGGTTATCAATTTCAAATTATATAAGTATAATGAAAATACGCATTACAGGAAAATCTTTACCTAAAGCTCAAAGTGGGGGAACTCAACGTAATTCTATTTCTATAAATGGTAGAATTTATTTTGAAGGTGATCCAGGTTATGAGGAAGCTAAAAAAGAAGCAGCTGCTATGAAAGTAGAAGCTGATGCTTTCAGAGCAATGGTTGGTAGTCGTATAGGATCTACTACTCAAGAGCCTTCTAAAGTTGATCTATCTGGATTTAAACCTCCTGTAGTTCGTGGTTATAAAGAACCAGAAATAGAACCTGTAGAATATCAGAGTGGTAAAGATAGAAGACAACAAGCTAGGCAAGAGTCTAAGGCTCAAAGAGCTGAAAAAGCTTTTAGACGTAAGTATCCTAATGCTCCTATAAATGCTACTACCTATCCTGGATTAGAAGATCAAGTTGCTCAAAGAGCTGATCCATTAGGTTATGAAATGGATAATAGAGTTCCTACTCCTAAACCTGCTCCAATAGATTTAACTGCTCCTCCTTTAGGATCTTTCACTCCTAATGGAACTTTTACTTCAGCATTTGATACACCTTATACTACTAGTGGTTTAGGACAGCCTGCTATGAAGATGCCTAATCTTACAGCTAACATGTACCCTATTATTCCTCAACCAGGTACACCAGTTACAGGATCAGTTCCTATTGTAGACCCTAATGCTAAACCTGTAATTAAACCTACATTTGGAGCAAAAATTAATAATGCACTTGTTAAAGGAGCTCGTAATCTTCAGAATAATAAAACATATAATGCTGTTTCTAATATAGGTACTGATATTTATAATGTTGCACAATCTGTTTCTCCTTTAGTGGGGTATTTAGATAATCAAAGAAAAACTGCTCAAGCTGAAAGAGCAGTTAGATTAGGTAATCTTCCTGATAACTTATATGTACCAGAGGTTGGTAATGATCGTGGAGACTATACTCAGTGGGGAGAGTTTAGACCTAATGAGAAAGTTGTAAATAAAGGAATGTATACTAACCAATTTGAACTTGGTGGAAACATGATAAATGATAAAGTTATGAAAATACGTATTGTAGCTGGTCCTAAACAGATGGCTTATGGTGGTCAGACTGATAGAGGGTTTGCTTTAGATCTTAAAACTACTAACGCTAATATGGTTAGTACACCTACAGAGTCTGTTACATCATCTATGTCTGAGCAAGCTAATCCAGACTCTAAGATTAAATTAGAGGCTGAGGGTGGAGAAACTGTATGGAATAATGACACACATAATATCCTTAGAGGAAAGAGTCACGCTAAAGGTGGTATTAAACTCACAGAGCAACAAGTGCAAGATGGTGCTTTTATCTTTTCTAAAAAGCTAAAAGAGAAAGATCCTACAACATTAGAAATGTTTAACCAAAAGTTTAAGAAAGGTGGTACTAGCTATTCTGATATAGCTAAGAAGTTTGAGTTAAATAAATATAAAGCTATCCTTGAAGATCCATACGCAGATAGAATTAGCAAGAACACTGCTCAGTCTATGATGGAAAAGAACAAGAAGAGTCTTGCTATGCTAGCTTTGGCTCAAGAGGGTTCTAAAGGATTTCCTCAAGGATACCCTGTACAATCTCAACCTTATCTACCAGAAGGTGCCCCTATGGCAGCATATGGTGGTTATGTTCCTGAGTATCAAGGTGGTGGAGAAGCTGATATTTTTGATAAAGATCTTCAAAAGGTATTAGTTGATCTTGTTAAAAACAAACAATATAAGTTAGGATTATCTCCACGTATGATGGCAGGAGATAATAAAGTTCCTTTAATACAAGGTAAACAAGCATCAGGTCTTTATGGTGATGTAAAAGGAACTGAAATAGATGAGTTTAAAAAACGTCATGCTTGGTATTTTAAAGATAAGCCTAATTGGAAAGCAGATAAAGAAGATGATGTATTAGATTTTCAAAGTAAGTATGATGATGAATTTGCGAAACAAAAAGGTTATTCTTATTTTTCAGGTAAAAGAAAGTTTGATAAGAAAGATAAAAAGTTAGGTGAATATACTTTTAACGCTCCTGGTCTTGATAAAGGAGAAGATGAGATTGTTAAAACTCCTCCTAAGTTTAAATGTAAACTTAATGATAATGGTTCAACTGTTGCTGTATTAAGTACTGACGGAACTGGTTATGATACTGAAGCATTAGCTTTAGCTAACTGTCCTACTAAAGAAGAAGTTAAACCTAGATATATATGTTTACCTGATGGTTCTATAATAGAAACACAAGGATCTGGTATGGGTTATGCTACTCAAGAAGAAGCTGCTCAGAACTGTGGTAGTAAACAAAAGAAAGTTCCTTATGATTTCTTACTTCCTGATAAGGTGAATATGGCTGCAGTGATGGCTCAACCTATTAATAAGTATTTTCCATTCTATGCAGATACTAATCCTAGAGTACCTAGACCAACCTTCTATGATCCTAATAGAGAACTAGCTGAGAATGCTTCTACAAGAAGCATGATAACTTCTGGTTTAAATATGTTAGATCCTCAAGCATTTTCTTCTAGGGCTAGTGCGGTGCAAGCTCAAGGAGCTGAACAAGCTGCTAATACTATAGGTAAATACCAAAACTTAAATGTTGGTGTAGCTAACGATTTCTCTAAATTACAAGCTAGTATTTTAAATAGAGCTGATGAAGGTCGTGCTAGAAATGCTAACTTACGCTGGCAGGGTAATGCTGTTGTTAATCAGCAGTATGATAATGCTATTGGTGCTAAGCTTAATAAATATGCTAAGGCATATTCAAAAGCTTGGAACAATCGTTCTACCTTAGGAGATCTAAATGACACTATGGGTTATTTCTATAAAGACCCTACATCTGGAAAGAATGTATTTAAAGGTTCATTAGCCAATAATATTGGATCATTAGGAGCTTATGGTAATGCTACTAGTGGAATGGGTACTAATGGAGCAGGTATTGCTGATCTAGGATCTGCATATAATAACTTATATGAATCTTATTTAACTCAATTAGATGGTAACTCTAAATTATCTAAGGATGCAAAAGAGAAACAAGCTGATAAATTAGCTAACATGGCTTTGAATAGTATGAGGTCTACATATTCAAACAATCCAAATGATCCTTATGGTAGTAGTAGACAACGTTCAACAAACTTTAATTTAGACACTGAATAAACAGGTAAACCTAGTAAGTTTAGTTTTAAACTTTAAAGATTTTACCGTATATTATTAATGTAACCTATGGCAACATATATACCAAATATTACAGACATTATCCCAGAACCGTCGTTGTACACTCCAGACTTTAATAGGATGGAGCGTATGCTACGTATGAGAGAGGGGATGTATAAGCAAGGAGCACAAAGAGTTAAAAGCCTTTATAGTTCTGCTTTTAATTCTCCTTTACTTAGAGATAGTAATATTCAAAAAAGAGATGCATATTTATCTGCTATCAATGACGGATTAAAAGCCGTTAGTGCTATGGATCTTTCTGTTCCTGAGAATCAAAACATAGCTGATAACTTATTTCAGCCTGTATTAAATGATAGAGATTTATGGAAGGATAGAAACTTTACATCTAGTTTACAAGCTGAGCAGACTAAAGCTGAACAATATAGAATGTCTCAAGATCCTGCTACAAGAAAGCAATACTGGGATACAGGTATGAAAGCTTTACAATATCAGGCAGATGAATTTAAGAATGCTGATAATGAGACTGCTTTAAATATGGGCACTCCTAAATACACTCCTCAAGTGGATCTATTTGAACTATCACAGAAGATGTATAAAGATGCTGGTATTAGCATAACCCAAGATAGTGTTAACGGTGGTTATATAATCACTCAGAAGAATGGAGCTAACGCAGTTCCTCTTACACAGTCTATGGTGAATATGATGTTTGAGCAAGATCCAGCTATTAAAGCTATGATACAAACTCAAGCTTATGTAACTCGTAAAGAAGAGATTCAAGCTAGAGCTCCTAAGTATAAGGGTAACATGGCTCTTGCAGAACAAGAATATCTTAATGAGGTGATTGGTAGTCTAGGTGCTCAACAGAATGCAGCATTAGATGTAGACAATGCTTCTTTAAAGACAGCTAGAGAGAAGGTAGAGAAGTGGACTAATCTTATATTTTCTAAGGGTATTGTTCCTGGGAGTAAAGAAGATGATGATTATCAAGCTGACTTAACTAAATTAGGTATGTTAGAAAAGACTGTATCTCATGGTAGAACTAACCTTTTACAGATGCAGAACATTGATAAAACTAATCCTATTGATTTAAGAACTGCTGCTGATAGTGCAGTGTCTTCTGTATTATACCAAAACTTAACAGGTAAGCTTGCTGAGTTCTTAGCATTTAAGAATGCTGAGGTTAAGATTAAACCTGATCCATTTGCATTAGCTTCTCACAATTCTAGTCTATCTTTACAAAGAGCACAGATAATGGAAAGTATTAGACAAGCTAATAGAATTAATACATTACTTAAAAGAAAAGAATTAGGAATTGGTGAGGGGTCTTCTAATAAAAATAGTGGGCCTATTGTTATAGATAAAGATGGAAAACCAACAGGACCTCTTACTCCACAAGATGTAATAGACGGATTAAAAAATTAATATTATGGCTGAAATTATAGACAATATTTCTTCTATGGAACCAGCTCCATTAGTAAATACTAATGAGCCTATGGTTGAACAACCTATGGTTGAACCAGAAAGTGGAGAAGGTGATCCTATTAAAAAAGGAGCAACTTCTACAAAGAAAGATACTACACCAAAGTATGATCTTGATAACACACAATTATCTACTGTTGCTACTGAGACTAATAAAAAGTTAGCTGAGTTCTCTGCGTTGGTTTTTAAGACTGCAGGTGTTGCTCCTACATATAAAGGTAAAACTATTACTGATTTATCCACTATATCTACATTAATAGATAAAGATGGTAAAGCTGCTCAACAATTATACCAACAAGCTACAGCTGCTTTAGAATCTCCAGACTTAGATGAAGATTCTATTGCTAGTTTCTATACTCAAATGTATGAAATAGAAAGCGGGTTTAATCGTTCATCTGCTATTAAACAACAGATTAGTAAAAGTCAAAAGGTTGCAGCTAGTTTTTTAGATGCTAAACGTAAAGGAGGAAATAGTCGTTATTCATTACTTGTTAATGACAATGGTGATTTTGTATCTAAAGAAGAGTATAAGCGTAAAGTACAAAAATACTATGCTGATGAACAAGCTTTATTTCTTAAGAATAATCCTAGAGAATCAACATTTGATTACAGAGGTAATCCTACACAATGGATAAGAACTGATATGCCTAATCCAATGGCAGGTAAAATGTATAAAGATAAGTCTGGTAAATGGGTACAACCAGACACAAGACCTAAATTACAAGGAACTACAGAAGGATGGGATATGTCTTTTTCTTCTAAGATGGTTAATGATGCAAGAGAAATGAATGATAGGATTGAAAACTATGATGTTGATATAGAAAAGATTAAAGAAGAGTATAATATTAATAAAGAGATTCCTACTATTAAAACTTTACAAGAAGGAGTATTTAAGCAAGGAGCTGGTGATGCTAAAACATCTTTAAGTTCTTCTTTTAGTTTTGATGGTGATGACTTTTTAAATAGAGATGATAAGGGTAATATTCTTAAAGTAGAAGACGCTGGGTCTACAGATAAAAATGCAAATATATTTAAAAAAGAATTTAAAAATTTGTATAATCTAGTAGATAGAGTTAAAAATATGGAAGGAGCTATTATTGTATCTGGTTCTCCTGAAGATTATTCTAGTGGTGTACCTGATAAAACAGATGATAAAGTAAAGGCAACATTAGCTAAGTTTAATACTGATTTAGATGAACACGTTAAAACATTTTTTGCTCATAGTAAAAAACTTACACCTACTAAGTTAAAGGGAAGACCTGCCGGTAATCTTAATTTTCAACCTATAGCTTCTGGTAATGAAAATTATCAAGCATATCATATTACATTTTCAGAAGGGTATTCTAATAAGTATGCTGAAAGTGAGAAAAAACAAAAAGAACATCCTGAATATAAAAAGGGACTTACTATATTTGTTCCTGTAGCAAAAGCTGGTGAAACTAGAATAGGTGCTGCTTCTTTAAGAGGAAGTAATATTTCTAATACAGAAGCTGCTATTAACATGAGTCCAGATAATACTTATAGATTTGCTATTCCAAACGGTGGTGCTATAGAAGCTTCTAAAATAGGAGATAGTGCTTATACTATTACTGGAAATCTTGTTGAATACAATTTACAAAATGGAAGATATGATACAGTACCTATCAACCCTATGAAATATGAAATAGGATCAAGTATGGCCTTAGATATGGATGGACATATAAAAAGAAATGTAGATACTATCATTATGAATTTGATTCAAAATAGAATGTTAAGTAAAGGTCATAAAGCTCAACGAGGAGTTACTGATCCTAACTTATTAAAACGTAACTAATTTATGGCAGCATTAGAAAATAATACCTTAGGAATGTCTAATTCTGAAGATCAAGCTGTCACAGAGAATCAAGTGGATAACTCATTAGATTTATCTACTGCAGATAGCCCTATTGATCCTTTGAATGATTATAATTTAGATAACATACAAGCTCAGAGTGATACTGCCCAACAGTTAGCACCTACTACTCAAGATCCTCCTACTAAAAAGAAAGTATTAAATACTCAGGAACTCCAAGCTTTATCTCAGAAACAAAAGAAACGTAATAAAGAATGGGCTGAAACTGGAGCTATGGCTTCTGTGGCATCTTATGTAGATCCTAACCAAGCTGCTAGAGTTGTGTCATTTGATTCTAAATCTACAAGCTTAGATAGATATTTAGGCTATGGTACTGAAACATTTAACAAGGTGGGCTTTAGTCCATTTGCTAACAACAATGAAGAAGTGTTTAATAAAAACACTACTATCTGGCAAGATTATAAAAGAATGTCAGGTAATGCTGTTGGTTTAACATGGTTAGGTTTTAAACAAAACTTTGCTTTTGGTGCATTAGATTTTAATACAGAAGAAGAGAACACTAGAAAATATCAAGAGCTTAGTGATGCTGGTATGTCTACTAAGGGTGGTCCTGGTGGATTTGGTAATAACTTGATTCTTAATGGTGGATATGGTATAGGTGTTGGTTATAGTATATTATCAGAGGAACTTCTTATGTTGGGTGCTGAAGCTCTTACCTTTGGTGGAGCCACTCCATTAGTTGCTGCTCGTACAGCTCAAAACTTAACTAAACTTGGTAAGCTACGTGCTATGTTTACCACTGCAGCTAACAGTGGTTTTAAAAGTGTAGAAGTTGCTAAAGCTGGTATTAATGTATTTAAGTCATTAAAAGGTGCAGATAATGCTAAAGGTTTTTATACATCAGTTAAAACATTAGGTAAAGCTACAGGTAACTTTCTTAACCCACTAGCTAGAGTTACAGACGAAGTAATAACTGGAAGTAATGCTGTTAGAAATGCCAGCAACATGGCTAAAATGTCTAAAAGCTTTGGTGCTTTTTATAGAGATGTAAGAGATATTAATGTAGCTCTAGGTGAATCTAAATTAGAAGGTGGTACTAAGAAGCAAGAAGTTATTGATAAAGAAATTGCTAATTATAAAGAAGCTAATGGAAGAATTCCAGAAGGGAAAGATTTAGAAAATATATATGCTAAAGCAGAAGATATACAGCAAGGTGTAGTTGGTATTAACTTACCAATCATATACTATACTAACCGTATTACCTTTGATGGTTTATTTAAGTTTAGAGGTTTTAAAACTCTAGAACAAGCTGGTAATAGTGCTACACTTTCTAGTAAGGGAATTAAATTTACTGCTGGTAAAGGTTTTGGTGCAGAGGCTGCTAAAAAATGGTATCAACTTAGTCCTAGAAAGTACCCAGGCATGGCTTGGAACTATGGTAAACGTAATATATCTGAGGGTATACAAGAAAACCTACAGAATGTAATTTCCGATGGTGTTGGTGATTACTATAATGCTGTATATAAAGACCCTACACTAGGTGGATTTAACTTTGCTGCAGCTACGGCAGCTACTAATCTTCAAAAAGAATTTACTTCTGCTCGTGGTGCTGAGACTTTTCTTACAGGTTTCTTAATGGGAGCTGTAGCAGGTCCAGCTCAAAGTGTGTTTCTTACAGAGACTCCAGGACTTTATTATAGAGGTAAGGATCTTGTAATGCGTACTAATGACTTTAAAGCTTATAAAGCTAAGAAGGCAGAACAGATTAAAGAGAAGGTAGCTACACTTAATGAACTATACAAGAATCCATTAGACTTCTTTAACTCTACTCAAGAAAATGCTGCTTCTCAGAATGCTGCATATACTACCTTGATGCAGTCTGAAGATAATGGTGATACTAAAACATTCCAAGATACTAAAGATATTAGTTTATTTAACCACGTATTTACATCTATTAATAACGGAACCTTTGATGATCTTATAGATGGTTATAAGCAAATGTCTAAGTTAGATCCCAAGGAATTAGCTGACTATCTTAAGATACAAGATGTAACTAAAGCTAAAGATAAGATACAAGAGGTTATAAAGAGAGCAGAAGAGATTCAGTCTACATATAAAAAGGTTAATGCTGCGTTTGAGAATCCGTTTAATCCTTCTCAATACAAACCTGGAGATCAAGAACATGAAAGAGAGGCTATTGCTTATACAGCTTTTGAAAGAGCTAAGAGAAGTTTAGCTATGTCTGAGCATGGATTCCAACGTGCTGTAGAAAGAATGGAAAGTCTTTACCAAGATATTTCTACTAACCGTCCTATAGAGAAGTCTAACAATGCAGACTACAGTGTATTATTAAATGCTGAGTCTATTAAGAATGAGATATACACTCTTAAGAAAGAGATTATGTCATATGGTCCTGAGTCTGAACAGAATAAGGATCAAAAGAAACTTGTTAAAGATAAGACTCAGAAGTTAGAAGACCTTCAAGAATATGCAGATATTCTTGATACTCATCTAGAATCTATTAAAAAACAAGAGAGTGTTCAGAATGGTGAATTTGTAATTCAACCTATTGCAGAATCATATAGTTCTTTAAGAAATAGTTATAGAAAGTATTTAAAAAATATAGCTAAGCTTTCTGGAGACTATGTATTTGATAATAAGATAGATGACTCATTTGATAAGCTTGCTGATTACTATTCATTAAATAATGATGCTAAGAATCTTAGTAATACTATTAATACATTATTAGATCCTAGTAACTTATATTCTCATGCTGAGACTATAAACGATAAGCTTATTAAGATCTTTGATAATAAAGAGAGAAGCTTTGAGGAGCAAATGGAAAGCTATTCTAGAATGTCTGAAATGAACTCTTTAGTAACTGAACTAGCTAAAGCTGGGGTAGTTATTGATCAAGATGACTTTGTAGAGTTTATTAGGAGTGGTAAACGTCCTACTAAATTTTTAGATAAGGATACAGGTAAACCTGTAGATCCAGATTCTGAAAAAGCTAAAGATGCTAAACATGCTTTTGAGGTGGATGATCAGATTAAGAATAGACCAGCTCCATCTACGCCTAATGATGCCCCTACGCCTGGAGCTCCAGTTACTCCAACTAGTACAGAAGCAGAACCATCTATAGAAGATGAATTAGTAGCTGCTGGAGTATCAGAAGAAGAGCAAGCTTTACGTAAAGCATATAGTGATTATCTATCTAATAATCCAGATGCCGATGCTACATATGAAGAGTTTGTAACTCAAGATCCTAAGGCTTCTCAGATTAAGAAAAGCTTTGCTCAGAAGAAAGCTGAGCCAGCTGCTGCTGAACCTGTACAAGAGACACCAGTAGAACGACCTACTCCTGTAGCAGAGACTCCTGTTGTAGAAGAAACCCCAGTTGAGCCAGTAGAAGAAACTCCTGCTGAACCAGTTCAAGATAGTGCTACTAAAATGGTTCAAGATCTAATAAATTCAGTATCTTCTATTAGAGACTTGCCTAATCTTAGCTCTAGTACAGCTAACACACTGACTACTAAGATTATTAGTCTTATGAGAGACAACCCAGGAATTAAAGCTTCCGATGTTGCTGCCATGATAGATGTTAAACGTAAAGAGTTTCTAGAAAAGTTACAGACTTCTGACTTAAAACCAGGAGATATTATTACCTTTGCTGATGGTAAAAAGGGTATGGTTAAGAAATCTTCTAATGAAGAAGTGACTATTAGAATGCCTAAGACTAAAGATGCTTTAGTTTTAAACCAAGAAGACCTATCTAAAAGAATAACTATGGTAGAAGCAGGAACAGTAGCTAAGGCTAAGAAAGAAGCTCCAGTAGAAATTACTGAGAGTGATAAGGTGGAAGTAGAAGCGTCTAAAGATGCTGTAGATGGTTTCACATCTAATGCAGCTAAGGTACAAGAACTTAATAAAGATATACTAGCTAACACTGGTAAGGATAATAGTGCTAATGTAAATAACTTAATTGACAAACTTGGTTGTAAAACCAACGCTAAAAAATAACTATGGCTTGTAGATTATCAGAAGATCAGGTAGAAGCGTTATACTCAACAGTACTTGGTGATATTGTTGCCACTAAAAATAGAGGTGACATATATGATCCAAATACGGCTATACGTACATTGTACCAAAGTTTAATGGCAGCGGGAGCTGACCAGACTAATGCTCTTGATTATATACAGCATGTTCCTAGAATGATTAATGCTGCTTATGGTAGCCTAGAAGAGATAGCTGATTACTTACAGGATAGTAATGTAAGTATTGATAATCTTAATAAGATGAGAAGAGACTTTAAAGACATTAATAATGTCATGTCCTTTCTTGAATTAAATAATAATACTCTAGAGGTTATAGAAGAAATTCTAGAAGAGAGTAACCCATCCACTCCTGTAGTTCCTACAGATGTATACACTGAGATAGAGAACTCAGATGTTGAAGAGAAAAAAAAGTTATACAATAATCGTTCCTTTATAGCTGCTCCTGAAACAGCATTAGCTGTATTCAATCAAGAGGCTAAAGACTACGATGGAGCTGTAGCAGAAGATAATGTTGCAGATCCAGATCCTAAGAAGAAAACATACTATGCTGTAGTTAGAAAGATTAATGCTTTAATGAATTCATTAAATGCTAGCACAGCTAACAATCTTAAGATGGGTACCACAACTGGTATCTTTATGAACTTAGTAAGAGCATCATCTATTGATGAAGCTGATTTATATGTTTCGGACACAAAATTTATTAACCAGAGTGAGCAGAATAGAATCAATCATAATGAATCTGCTGTTGCACTCTTATATACAGACAAAAATGGTAAAGTATTATATTTTGATGAAGAAGGTAATATCACAAGTAAAGAAGCTGGTGGTAGACTTGTTTACGGTAAAATAAGAAATGTCTATTCAGACAGAAGTGGAACTAAGTATGTACCTAGAGTACAGACTGTAGAGAGAAAGGCTGAGAAAGGTATGGGAACTCAAGAGGAGTTACAAGCTGAAAGACAAAAAGAAATGGATGTCTTAGAAGGTGCTCGTAAGTTTCTTACACAAAATCCTACAGGTTCTTTAATGTTTTCTATTACCCCTGGTAGAAATGGGTATGTTAATGAAGACTTTAATACAATTAACACAATTGGTTCTATAGAACTACCTGATGGGTTTAAGCCTACAGTGGCTAAAGAAGACACAGGTATCTATAAGTCTGGTGGTGTATACTTTCATGTTCCTGGATACTCTCTTCCTATTCTAGTACGTAGACCAAAGTTTGGTCAATTGAATAATAACCTAGCTGAGAATTTAGCTGATTTGTTATTTAATAGTACTAATACACAATCTAATGCTGAAAAGATTGCTATTGTAAAACAGTTTACATATAGTAATGATACTAAGGTGTTTGAGCGTGATGGTAAGATCTTTGTAAAGCAAGGAGAGCAGGAGTTAGATACTTCAATAAATACTAATCGTGGTACATTCTTACAGAACTTAAGTGGTCAGACAGTAAACATTAATAAAGACTTAGTTAACGGATATGTAGATATGCCTGTCAATCTAGATGGTAGTATACAGATTCAGAAAGAATTGTATAATAACTTCTTGACTAATAACTTCTATACTAACCTAGCTAAGAATGCTGAGGGTAAGGTGGTAAGTATGAATGCTTATAACAACATCTTTCCTACAGTGGAGTCTCAGACTAAGATGTTTGGAGAAACTAAAACTACTAAGACAGCTCCTGTAAGTTTAACAGAAGCTACTCCTACAGATAATAATATTAGTCCTTTAGCTGAATTGCTAAAGAATACTGACTTCTCTTTAAAGAAATCTATATTAGAGAACAGTGATGCTACAGAAGAGCAGATTGCTAAAGCAAGAGCTTGGTATACTAGTAGCCCACTAGCTAAGGTGGTTCCTTTTGAAACTATGTTTCATGTTGTGAACTCTAATGCGTTGGCTACATTCACTTTATCTGGTATCACTTTATTTCAAGGATCTAACTACACTGACCTATACCATGAAGGATGGCACGCTTTCTCTCAATTGTTCTTAACTAGAGATCAAAAGGTAGCTTTATATGGTGAGACTAGAAAACTTACAGGGTCTTTTAAAACTGCAGATGGTAGAACTATAAAGTTTAGTGCAGCTAGTGATATTCAATTAGAAGAATTCTTAGCAGAAGACTTTCGTAAGTATGCTATGGCTGATGGTAAGTATATAGTTGGCGGCAGAGGGACTCGTAATACATTGTTTAGACGTATACTAAACTTCTTAAAGGCTGTATTTAAAGGATACAGTATTAAAGATGCTATTAGTGAAGCTACAGCTATCCCTAAGATAGGAGAGCTTTATGAAAAGCTTTACATAGGAAACATTAATGACTATAGTGCATCATTAAACAATGTACAATTTAAGATATTAAACAAAGGTGCCCAACCTTTAGACGATAAGAATATAGATGGTGGGTTAAACTACCAAGACTCAATGACTCTTGTAGAAACTATTGATTCATTAATGGCTTCTACCTTACAAGACTATGGTGTTAACCTTGGTGTATTGTTTACTAACCCAGAATTTACTGCTCCATTGTATGCAGAGATTAAGAGTAAGTTAGAAAATATGCTAACTAATCCTGATCTTTCTGATACATCTAAGAAGATATTAAACTTTGCTTTAAGTGAATGGGGTGATTATGCTGCAGTTAGTAAAGGAGAACAAGAGTTAGGAGTGATTGCTTTCCATAAGAAGAGATCTTCTTATTTAACCTTTGATGAAAAGTATGCAGACTTAACTGGTGCTGAACAAGACATCAATGAGAATGCTGCAGACGTAGTTAAAGATGAAGACAATCAGTTATCTATTACAGAAAACGAAGCTCGTGAGAGTTTTGGAGCTAATGCTTTTGAGCGTAAGGGCAATGAGTTATCAGTTAGAGAACTAGCTAGTAACCAAACTGTATATTTGATTAAGAGTTTACCAGCTTTAGATAAGAATGGTAAGGTGGAAATGAATGCTTTAGGAGTTCCTAAATTGACTGACTTTAATAGAACTTGGGGTATTGTAATCAATACAGTGCAAGGAGCTATTGATGAAGTGGATATGTATAGAAAGCTTAGTGAAGCAGCTACAAGATTCCCTGAATTAAAAGCTTTAGTTGAACGCCTAGGTGATCCTATGGAGAAGACTCAGACTTCAGACTGGCCGGCTATGAACATGTGGATTAACTTCCATCGTGACTTTAGTGTATACCGTGTACCTATTAAAGAAGTTCGTTTAATTAAAAGTCAAGTACCTGGTGAAGACGGATCTACATTTAGTGTAGAGTTCACTGAAACTAATCCTACATTTAAACAAGTTGAGAATAACTTTAAGTCTCAGTTTGATGCTATAAGAAATAACAAGTACGTAAGAAATACCCCTCAAGGGAATCAGTTAAACATAGAGTCTATACTTAATGACTTTCCTAAGAGTACTCTTTTAAGTGGTACTGCTAAGCTTAACTCAGAGCAAGCTATTAAGTTTTTAAGAGCTATTGGTTTATACATGACTGATAACCAAGCTGTTAGAGAAAGCTTAAATGAAAATTACACTGCAGTTACTTATCTACACTCTGCTCTATCTAGAATTAATTACTTTAATTCTTCTAAAGAAGCAGGTAGTAAGATAACTATCAACAGTCCAATAGACTTTTTACGTAATGAATTAAAGAACGTAACTACTAAAGATAGCAAGGGTAACACTACTCTTTTACATAAAGGGGAGTCTTCTAATATAGAAAAGCTTCTTAATATAGAAGGTAACAATTCTGGTAAGTATAGTAATAACTCTGTAGAGAACGTTAACGGTGACTCTGTTTTTGATCTATCATTAAACAATACAGTTACTAAACAGTTTGCTGAACTAAACGCTGCTGGAAAAACATATACAGATATAGTTGGTAAGCCTCACATGGCTCATTTAGATTTTAGAAATAACCCAGCTGCTAAGTATTCTATTTGGATGAACAGCATGTTCCATATTCCTACAGGGAACTTTGAGACAGCTAACATGAACCAAAGAAGAGTGGGTAAGACTAATGCTGAAACGGTTACAATTGATATCGTTAACTTAGATGGTATTAAAGAAGTGGTTAGTAACGAGGCTCAAGCTCAGTTCAGACTAAATGGTATTAAGACTACATCTGCTGATCCAGCTACTAAGTTTGTAATGGACTTACATACTATGTTAATGAAGGGTATCATGGAAACAAGCAGACATGCTTCTAAATCCACTGCATATGGTTATGGGGTATCTTTACTTAACACACCGTTTAATGCCAAATCTCGTCACTTATATATCAGTAGTGAATACTTTGCTGATGATGCTACAGCTAACAATGCTACAGTAGCTCTTCTTAAGCCAAAGATTGCTGCTGAGATGGAACGTATAGCTATGCTTAAGGCAGGTATGCTTCCTAATATTCCTGGGTTTAATGAAAGAGGATTGACATTTACAATGTTTGATGACATTCTTTCTGATGGATTAAAGACAGACTTGATAGAGATGGCTAATGCTGATGACTCATTATCTCTTTTAGAAGATGCTGAGTTATCAAAGAGAATTTCTAATGACATATCTAGATATATAAACAACCTAACTCAAGAGAACCTCACTGTATTTGGTGAAATGCCTTTTATATCTAAGGATATCTTAAGAGGTGGAGCTAGAGGATCTGCTAAGAGTATTACTAGTTTGATTGGTGCCGGCTCTAACTTAACTGATAGTCAACTTAAAGTGATTGCACTTAAGTCATTTACAGTGAATGCTCTTATTCATAATATGGAAGGGATGTCTATGGTCTATGGAGACCTAGCTATGTATAACCATTTTAAAGAAGAGTTTCATAAGCGTAATGCTGCAGTAGGATCTACTGGTAGAATCTTTGCTTCTGGTCAAGCTACTACTAACTTTGTTAATAACCTTGGAAGAGGCTATGCTAAAAAGATAGGAGCTACTCAGAGAACTTTTGATGGTACTATTAACTCAGTGGTGTTTAAAGATAATAATGTTGAGTCAGTATACTATAATGAATATCTTGATGCTCTTGTTGCTAAAGGATACACTAAGGAACAAGCGGCTTCTATATTAAAACCTTATTCAGAAATGAATGAGGGTGATGCCCAAGGGTGGGTAACGTTTGACTCTTACCGTATGTTCTCTATTTTAGAAGGAGCATGGTCTGAAAAGCAAAATGATCTTTACAATAAGATTATTAATGAAGAAGAGGTTGACCCTAAAGAAATCAGTGAGTTCTTCCCTACAAAGAAGTTCCAATATTCTGGACCGGTTAAGAGTGACAAGTTACATTTACAAGCTTTCCATAAGTTCTCATTAGTTCCATTGATCCCTAGTTTGATTAAGGGCACTAACATGGAAGTGATACATGACAATTTAGTTAAACAACAAGTTGACTATGCTGTGTTTGAATCAGGAAGTAAGCTAGCCACTATTACTAAAGATGGTCAGTATGATGATCTATATACTAATAAAGAAGAAAGAACTACTACTCCTTGGAACCAAGGTGATCCAGAATTTACTACTAACAAAGTGTTTATTCAGTATTTAAAAGATCAAGTGGATATACAATCTACTTGGAAGAATAAAACTATATTCTCTACTCAGCTTAGAAAGTTGATTATCAATGACTTGTTCAAACAGGGTATAGCTACGTCTAAAGACTTTGAAAAATTAGTAACTGATTTTGAGGGATTACTTGACGATCTTCAGACTAAGAAGAAGAATGAATTATTAGCTGAGGCTGGTTGGACACAAGATAAGAAAGGAAACTACACGGGTAGTGTAAAGAGCTTGATGGACTTTGTTGAAAGAGAACTTGCTCGTCAAGAACTTCCTGAGCATGATATAGACTTTGTAAGAGAAAGCTCTGATATTAATAGTATTAAGAGAGACTTAAGCTTTAGTCTTAACGCTGAGAAGATTGAAAAGTTATTAAACTCTATCGTAATAAAACGATTAGTTCGTCAGAAGATGAATGGAGAACAGTTAGTACAAGTTTCTGGAGCGGGCTTTGAGTCTACAACTAAGTTAACTAATCCTACAGAAGAAGATATTAAGAACTATCGTGGTACTAATGACTTACCTACGTATCGTCCTGGTAAAGGAAAAGATGGTAAGACAAGTGCTATGAAGGTGAAGATTGCAATGAAGGGTGACTATTACAAACTACTTGAACTTAAGCATACTGATGGAGAGAAGATTGGTACAAGAGAACGTTTGAATGAAATGCTTAAGAAAGATGAGTGGTTAGATCAAGAAGACCGTCGTAAACTTATCACTATGGTAGGTGTACGTATTCCTGTACAAGGATTAAACTCTATGGAGTTTATGGAAGTGTATGAGTTCCTTCCTGAAGAAGCAGGGTCTATTGTTATACCTCCAGCTGAGATCGTGGCTAAATCTGGATCTGACTTTGACATTGATAAGTTAACTATATTCCAACCTAACTATTCTAAGAAGAGTAAGCAGGCTAAGTATAGTACAAACGATAACGTTAAGGGTACAGAGAACAAGATCATTGAAAAGATCCGTCAGATCTTAGAACATCCTGATAACTTTGAAGCTCTTATTCGTCCAAACAATACTGATATTGTTAAAGGTGTGGCAGATGATTTAGCTAGTAAGAACATCCAGGGGTACAATCCTTTGGCTGTTAAGAACGGTGACGCTGTTCGTACCATGACTGATAAGAAAGGAAAAAGTAAATCTGTAATCAGTCCTACTCGTACATTAGAGCCTAGGTATAATCTATACAAGCATGAGTCTAATAACATTGGTAAAAAGACTTTAGGTATTGGTGCCGTAGACAATGCATACTCATCTATATTTAAAAGAATAGGTGCTAGATTAGAAAGTCAGTATACTCACTACCCAATTGATTTTGAAACAGGAGAATATAAGAGAGATGAAAAAACTGGGTTAATTGTAGAAGAGATTCGTCCCATTAATATTAGAATGAAGCATAATAGTTTCACTAAAGATGGTAAGCAATACATTTCTCTATCTGATATTAACACTACAAGTGGTGAGAAGATCTCTGACTTAATTTCTCAATTGATGAACGGATGGGTAGACATTGAGAAAGATGCTTGGATCTTTAATATCAATGGTAACAATGTGGCTGGTCCAGTGTTATTGTTTATGCTTGAATCAGGTGTTGACTTTAAGACTGCTGCTCATTTTGTATCTCAACCTTTGATTGTTGACTATATTAAACAAAGAGCTGCATCTAACAGTCCTTTCTTTGAGGCAAGTGGTAAAGGAGAGAACAAAGGTAAAGGACTTAATAAGTATAACATTAAGAAACAATTTATACTAGATAACTTTGAAGATGATCTACCTAGAAATAAAAAAGGTGAGATTCTTAGAAATAAACTAACTGGAGAACCTATAGTTAGTAATGAGACTATATAC
>Ga0079300_10000184_pt1 | contig 21427 bp, 28 predicted proteins | sample Wag4_2014_7_11_FD_74799 | JGI IMG/M metagenome (GOLD analysis project Ga0079300, IMG submission 74799) | Fresh water microbial communities from Ohio, USA - Utica-2 Time Series HT 2014_7_11 | ecosystem: Environmental > Aquatic > Freshwater > Water tank | place: USA: Ohio | collected 2014-07-11
GAGTAAACGTTTTTGCATCCAGCTAATTCTAAAATTGCACGAACAGGTCCACCGGCAATAATCCCAGTACCATCTGGTGCTGGTTTTAAAAACACATTGGTTGCACCCCATTGACCTTGAACTTCATGGTTAATGGTACCAGCACGAACGAATTGAATGGTGCTTGTATTTTTTCGTGCAGCTTCTAAAGCTTTCTTAATGGCATCAGGGACTTCACCAGCTTTACCATGGGCAAAACCGTATTTTCCTTTACCATTACCAACGACAACCAGTGCAGTAAAACGCATGTGCTTACCACCTTTAACGACTTTGGTAACACGTTTAATCGCAACGGTTCTTTCTTCAAATTCCTTGGGTTCATTATCCCGACGAGGACGACGGGGTCCACGATTGTCGCGACGAGGGCCGCCACGATCATTTGGGTTAGCAGAACGATTGCCTTGTGGAGCATTCGTTGCAGGTGTGACAGTTTTTACTTCAGTTTTATTTGTAGGTTTGATTTCAGTTTTGATGCCTGTTTTTTCCATTGGGTTCTCCTTAGAATTGTAAGCCCGCTTCACGCGCTGCATCGGCTAACGCCTTGATGCGACCATGATAGAGGTAACCAGAGCGATCAAAAACAACTGCTTTGATGCCTTTGGCTAAAGCTTTCTTAGCAACATCAGATCCAACTTGTTTTGCCGCATCTAATGTTTTGCCAATTTTTAAAACTTTGGAGGATGAGGCAACAAGCGTAATGCCTTTGCTATCGTCAATTACTTGAGCATAGATGCCAGTATTAGAACGATAAACAGATAAACGAGGACGTGCGGTTGTTCCAGAAAGAGTTTTACGAATTCGGGCATGGCGTAATTGCCGTTGCGAATTTTTTGATGGTTTGTTAATCATGTGCCATCCTCCTATTTCTTGGCGCCGCCAGCAGGCGCAGCAGCCGCAGCAGCACGCTTACCTTCTTTGCGGATAATTCTTTCGCCTCTATAACGAATCCCTTTGCCTTGATAAGGTTCAGGTGGACGTTGCATACGAATCGTTGCAGCGGTTTCACCGACTGCTTGTTTGTCGACACCTTCAATTGATAATTTGGTGTTTTCATTAATGGTGACTTTGACACCTGGTAAAGGTGTGACGACAACAGGATGAGAGAAACCAATCGACATTTCTAAATTGGCACCTTTCATCGCAGCGCGGAAACCAATCCCCACTAAATCGAGTTCTTCTTTAAATCCAACCGAGACACCCGTCACCGCATTAGCAAGCAATGCACGATTTGTGCCGTGGATTTTTTTAACTTCATCAGTATCATTGGGACGGACAAGAAGAAGGGTTGTCCCTTCTTGTTTTAAAGTAAAACCTTTGGGTAAGGTTAAGGTTAATTTACCTTTAGGACCTTCAAAATTAACGGTAAGATCTTTGATTGCAACTTTAACGTTCGCAGGAAGATTAATCGGTTTATTACCAACTCGTGACATACGTTATCCTCCTACCAAACATAGGCTAGCACTTCGCCGCCTAAGCCTTTTTCTCTTGCCTTAGCATCAGTCATGATGCCTTGGGAAGTGGAAATAATTGCCACACCCAAACCACGAATAACGCGTGGTAATTTATCAACTGGAGCAGTCACGCGTAACCCAGGTTTTGAGATACGGCGAATACCATTGATAACACGAATACTTCCGCCATTAGCGTATTTAAGTGAGATGACGATTTGTTTTTTAGCATCACCAATGACTTCAAAACCATTGATAAAACCTTCATCTTTTAAAATCGCAGCTAAGCGAACTTTTAAACCGCTACTTGGCATCGTCACCGCTTCTTGTTTTAACAAGTTAGCGTTACGAATTCTGGTAAGCATGTCGGCAATTGGATCGGTAAATGACATAACTTTTTTCCTCCTTACCAACTTGCCTTTTTCATCCCTGGAATTTCACCACGGTGGGCGAGTTCCCGGAGACAAATCCGGCAGACTTTAAACTTTTGAATTACAGCGCGTGGACGACCACAGCGTTGGCAACGCGTATAAGCTCTAACAGCAAACTTAGGTTTTCTTAATTGACGTAATTTTGTCGAAGTTTTTGCCATAATGCTCCTTACCGGTTGAATGGCATGCCTAATGCTAGTAATAAAGCATAGGCTTGCTCATCATTTTGTGCAGTGGTGACAATGACGATGTCCATCCCACGAATTTTATTGACGCGATCAAAATTAATTTCAGGGAAAATTAATTGTTCTTTAATCCCTAACGTATAATTGCCGCGACCATCAAAACTATTTCGAGAAACGCCACGAAAGTCACGAACACGTGGAAGGGCAACGGAAACGAGTTTATCTAAGAATTGATACATTTTGACACCGCGTAATGTGACTTTAGTACCAATCGCTTGATTTTCTCTGAGTTTAAAGGTTGCAATTGATTTTTTGGATTTAGTAATCACAGGTTTTTGACCGGTAATATCTGTCAATTCTTTCACCGATTCTTCTAATAATTTAGAATTTCCAGTGGCATCACCAACACCAACGTTAACAACAATTTTTTCCACCTTTGGAACTTCCATGATGGAACCCAATTTCAAAGATTTAAAGAGGGAAGGACGAATTTCTTTAACATACTTAGTTTGTAAACGAGATGTCAATTTGACTGCAGGTTGAGTTTTGGTTTTCACCGTTGCTTCTTTGGATGCAGTTTCTTTTTTGACTTCAGGTTTTGCTGCAACAGCTTTAGGTTCTGCCGGTTTAACTGGAGTTGTTTCAACTGGTTTTTCAGTTGTTGCTTCCGGGGTTACTTTTGGTTTACGAACTTTTTTTGCTGCATCCGCTTCTGGGGTTTCCGTGGCGGGTTTAACTTTCTTTTCTTCTGCCATGTTAATGCCCCTCCTTATTCAATCGTCGCGCCGGATTTAACCGCGAGACGAACTTTTTTATCTTTGACAACGCTGACTTTGAATCGTGTTGCTTTCTTAGATTTTGGATCGATTAATGCAACATTAGATAAGTGAATCGGCGCATAGATATCAAGAATGGTACCTTCAGGATTGTTTTGTTTTGGCTTTTGATGTTTCTTGCGAACATTAATGCCTTCGACGACGACGCGTTGGTTATCGCGATCAATCTTTTGAATTGCCCCTGTCTTGCCTTTATCTTTTCCAGCGATAATGATGACTTTGTCACCTTTTTTTAATTGGGTTGCCATATCATTACTCCTTATAAGACTTCCGGTGCCAAGGAAATAATTTTCATAAATCCTTCACCTAAATCACGTAATTCTCTAGCAACCGGACCAAAGACACGTGTACCTTTTGGTGTGCCATCATCATTGATCAAAACGATTGCGTTATCATCAAAAGAAATGGAGGTGCCATCAGGACGATGAATCGCTTTCTTGGTACGAACGATAACGCCTTTAACGATGTCACCTTTTTTAACTTTGCCATCGACAATTGCAACTTTAACAGCGCACATGACGATGTCACCAATACTTGAAGTACTACGGAAAGATCCACCAAATAATTGGAAAATTCTCACCGATTTAGCGCCGGAGTTGTCGGCAACGACTAAATTAGTTTCCTTTTGAACCATTGGTTAGATCCTCCTTCAATTCAACTTTTTGAAAGCCGCGTTTATCAATGGAAACCAAGCGGAAACGTTTGGTTCTTGATAAGGGTCTAGTTTCTACGATTGTCACCGTATCGCCAATTTTTGCTTCATTCTTTTCATCATGAGCAAAGAATTTTTTCGAGATGGTGACAAGTTTTTGATATTTAGGATGTGGTTTTTTACTGACGATTAAAACAGCGATTGTTTTATCGTTCTTGTTGGTGACCACAGTTCCAGTAAATTGCCGGCGATTGCCACGTTCCATAAGTGGTTGCCTCCTTATTTAAGACCTAATTCGCGTTCGCGGATCACTGTATAAATACGAGCGATATCCTTACGAATGCTAGTTAAGTTCTTGCCATTCTTCAGTTGGCCAACCGCTTGTTGACGACGTAGGTTAAAGAGTTCTTCCTTGAGAGTGTAAATTTTTGCATTGAGTTCTTCCGTTTTCATGTCACGGATATCTTTAAGTGATAACACAATTATTTACCTCCTTCTTTTTTAATGACTTTGGTTTTAACTGGTAATTTGTAGCCAGCTAAACGTAATGCTTCTTGTGCTTCTTTAGCATCGACGCCACCAATTTCAAACATCACACGATTCTTTTTGACAACAGCAACCCAAAATTCTGGAGCACCTTTACCGGAACCCATTCGCACTTCCGCTGGCTTTTTGGTTTTCGCCATGTGTGGGAATATCCGAATCCAAACCTTACCAGTACGTTTTGTGAAGTTATTTAAGACAACACGTGCCGCTTCGATTTGTCGGTCAGATACATAATTTCCTTCAGTTGCTTGTAATCCATAGTCACCAAAAGCAACGGTGTTACCAGCTTTTGATAATCCTTCCCATCGGAGGGAGTGTGGACGACGATATTTAACACGTTTTGGTTGTAACATCGTTTATTCTCCTTCTGCAGGATTGACTGCTTCTGGTTCATCGATCAATTCTTTTTCTTGACCGTTATTCGCTTGAGCAGTGGTGTCATAATCGCCACGGCAAATCCATACTTTGACACCTAATCGACCATAGGTCGTGTGGGCTTCAACTTTTGCAAAATCAATATCAGAACGCAATGTGTGTAAGGGGATGATACCTTCGTGATAACCTTCACCACGGGCAATTTCAGCACCACCTAAACGACCAGTAACCAAGGTTTTAACACCTTTTGCACCAGCTTTTTTAACACGTTGAATCGCCTTCTTTTGTGCCGTTCTAAAGGAAGCACGTTGTTCTAATTCTTTGGCGATACTTAAGGCAACCAGTCTAGCGTCTAAGTCTGGAGCTTTTACTTCTACAACATCAAGCTTGAAGTTGCCAGATTTTACGATTTTTTGTAAGTACTTGGTCAATCGATTAACATTTGCACCATCTTGTCCAATCACCACACCTGGACGGGCCACGTGTGAGATTACGGTGACATTGGTGCCCTTGTCTGTTTTTTGTCTTTCGATATCGATATGAGAAATAAGTGCTTCTTTCAATTCTTTATCGAGATATCGACGAATGGCGACATCTTCTAAAAGAAAGGTTGAAAAATCTTTCTTATTGGCATACCATCTTGAATTCCATCCTCGGCCAACGCCGACGCGGAAACCGACTGGATTAATTTTGTGACCCATAACCTTTACATACCTGCTCTTTCTTTGACGACGCAGAATAAGTTGGTCTTGCGCTTAATAATGCTTGAGGCTGATCCTTTTGCCCGTGGCATAAAGCGCTTATCGCGTTTACCTTCGTTAGCAGCAATTTCAGCAACCACTAAGTTGGCTGCAGTCATTTGGTGATTTTTAACCGCATTGCTAGAGGCAGACTTAATGATTTTAATCACATCTGAACTCGCTTTACGATTAACGTTAGCAAGGATTGCTAGCGCTTCGGAAACGGATTTACCACGAACGAGATCAACCACGAGTTTTGCTTTACGTGGGGTGACCTTAACGTTATAGGCAATCGCTTTTGCAAAATCTTGTTTCATGCATTACCTCCTATTTACCAGCAGGCTTCGCTGCAGGTTTTGCAGGAGCAGCAGGAGCGGCAGCAGCTGGAGCGGCAGCAGCGGGTTTAGCACCAGCGGCTGGTGCGGAAGCGGCAGGTTTTGCACCTGCGGCAGGAGCAGCGGCAGGAGCAGCACCACCAGTTGAAGCAGCTTTATCTTCTGCGGTATGACCTGTGTGACCTTTAAAGTTACGTGTTGGTGAAAATTCACCTAATTTGTGACCGACCATATCTTCAGTTACGTAAACCGTGATATGTTCTTTGCCGTTATAGACTGCAAAGGTATGTTCGATAAATTCTGGCATAATCGTGGAACGACGTGACCAAGTCTTGATGATTTCTTTTTTCTTGGCAAGATTTAATTTCTTGATTCGTTTCATCAAGAATTCATCATAGAATGGACCTTTTTTAATGCTTCGTGACATGATGTTGCCTCCCTTTATTTATCGTTAATGCGACGGATAATCAATCTGGAAGATGCTTTTTTGAGTTTACGCGTCTTCACACCTTGAGACCGTTTGCCCCAAGGGGTTCTTGGTGCATCGCGACCGATTGGCGTCTTACCACTACCACCACCATGAGGGTGATCGGTTGGGTTCATACGCGAACCAGCGACAGCCGGACGAATATTTAACCAACGTGATTTACCTGCTTTACCAAAGTTAATCAAGTTGTATTCTTCGTTACCAACGACACCGATTGTGGCACGGCAAGTGCCAAGCACTTTACGAACTTCACCACTGGTTAAACGTAAGGTGACGTATTTACCTTCTTGACCTAAAATTTGTACCGAGCTTCCTGCAGCGCGCGCCATTTGACCACCGCGTCCAGGAGTGAGTTCAACGTTATGCACAAAAGTACCTTCAGGAATTTTTGCTAAAGGCATCGCATTACCAGTTTTAATGTCGACTTGTTCACCAGAAATAATTTTGCTTCCAACCGGTAATTCTTTTGGTGATAAGATGTAACGTTTTTCGCCATCAGCGTAATTAACCAATGAAATATAAGCATTGCGGAATGGATCGTATTCAATCGTGGCAATCGTACCAACAACTCCATCTTTATTACGACGGAAATCGATAAGACGATAACGACGTTTGTTACCACCACCAATATGACGAGTGGTAATGACACCTTGATTGTTGCGACCACCCGTATTCATCTTTTTAGTTAAAAGACTCTTTAATGGAGTGCGTGTGGTAATTTCTTCAAAAGTCGTGTTTGTCATTTCACGACGTGAAGGCGTATAAGGACGATAAGAACGAATAGCCATGTGTATTTACCTCCCTATTCCTTGAATAAATCCAAGCCTTGACCACTCACTAAAGTGACAATGGCTTTTTTGAAACCAGAAATGGTTCCAGGATATTGACCACGGCGTGTATATTTTGGGCGAACATTGACGATGTTCACTTTCTTAACCTTAACTTTATAAGTGGCTTCAAATGCTAATTTGACTTGTGTCTTATTAGCACGGCCATCAACCTCAACTGTTACCTTTTGTTGTTTTTCAATACCCTTCATCGACTTTTCAGTGATGAGTGGACGAATGATTGCTGAAAAACTAGATAATGCTGCTTTTGTTGTAACTGTTACAGGTTGATCAACCTTTTTAGTTTTAACAGCTTTTACTTTTTCAACTTTCTCAGTTGGTTTAGCTTTTGGTGCGGCTTTTTTTGCTGGCTTCGTTTCAACAACCGGAGTTGTTTCTACGACTTTCGCTTCTGTTGCTTCAGCAGCAACTTTCTTAGTGCGTGCCATTATTGAAGTACCTCCTCAATCTTAGTCACTGCAGGTTTTGCAATAACCACAAAATCAGCATTCATCACATCAACTGCGGAAAGTTGTTGACGTGTGACGTAATTTACTTTAGATAAATTTCTCACTGCTAAAGCCACATTTTCATTGGATGTTTCGCCCACTAATAAGACTTTACCAGCAACTTTTAAAGCTTTCATTGCATCTAAAGCATTTTTAGTTTTTGCATTTTTGAATGCAAGATCTTCGACGACCAATAATTTTTTTTCTAAAAATTTTTCAGAAAGTGCAGAACGGAAGGCTAGGCGATATTGCTTTTTGTTTTGAGCAATGGAGTGATTTTCTTTTCCTGTTGGACCAAAGGTAATCCCACCACCAACCCAAACTGGAGAACGTTTCATACCAGCACGAGCGCGGCCTGTACCTTTTTGTTTCCAAGGTTTAATACCAGAACCAGCAACTTCACTCTTGGTTTTGGTTTTTGCATTACTTTGTCGAGCATTTGCGAGTGCAACTTGCATTGCATCAAACATCGTTTGCGTGTGAGGAGCAATCGAAAATACTTCACCATTTAAAGTGAGATCTGTAACTTTGCTTCCTGACAATGAAAGCACGTCGATGGTTAAGGTTTGTTCTTTTTTCTTTGCCATATACTTGTGCCTCCTTTACTTCGCAACCACTTGACGGTTAATCAAGGGTTTTGCAACGAGTGGTTGACCTAATTGAGTTTTAACCGCAGTGCGAATCATCACATAACCTAAGTTAGGTCCTGGAATACCGCCGCGAACAAGTAAGGCATTCTTCGCTTTATCAACACCTACAACAAGTAAGTTCAAAATGGTGGCTTGTTTTTTACCATGATGACCGGCCATCGTTTTTCCTGGGTGAATACGGTTATTTGTACGACCAACAGTTGCCATCGAACCTGCACCACGGTGAGGCCATGAAGCCCCGTGTGATTTAGGTGAGATTGTGTGGTGATAACGTTTAACAGTACCAGAGAATCCTTTACCCTTAGATGTGCCGATAACATCAACAACATCACCGGTCTTGAATTGAGTTACATCAAGGTTGTCACCAACTTTTAAATTGGCAACATCTGAGATTAATAACTCAGCTAATTGTTGTTTAGGTGTAACATTTACTTTTTTGTAAACGCCAAGTGATGGCTTATTTAAACGCTTTTCAACAGCATCTAAATATCCGATTTGGACAGATACATATCCATCTTTTTCTTTATTTTTGATTGCAGTGATGGTGTTTGGTAATACTTCAATAACCGTTACTGGATAGGTTGTGCCATCTTCAGCAAACACTTGGGTCATGCCCATTTTTCTTCCGAATAATGCTTTCATGTTGGCCTCCTATCTTAAAGCTTAATGTCGATGTCAACACCATTTGGTAAGTCCAATTGACGTAACGTATCGACAGTTGCTTTGTTGTGATCAGTAATATCAATCAAGCGCTTGTGGGTGCGAATTTCAAATTGTTCACGAGCATCCTTATATTTATGAACCGCTCGTAAAACGGTGTACACTTCTTTTTCCGTTGGTAACGGGATTGGACCAACTACAGTTGCTCCAGTTTTGCGAACCGCTGCGACTAGCTTTTGTACACTAAGATCTAACATCTTGTGTTCATAAGCTTTCAGACGGACGCGAATCTTCTTTGATTTAGCCATGAATTCTTTCCTCCTTTTGATGAATCTTCACAGTGTATTTCTTAAGCTCTATGCGAATTCCCTGACACCCATTCATGACAACGCCTGTGGGTGTGTCAGCAACCTCGCACTTCAACGCCAAGACACAAAAATGATTTTACGCTTGGTTATCGGATGTGTCAATACTTTTTTCCTATGGATTTTTTTAAAGAATTAACATCGCATCGCCGAAACTAAAAAAGCGGTATTTTTGCTGGATGGCTACTTGGTACACTCTCAATAGTTCTTCTCGACCTATTAATGCCGAAACCATCATGACCAGAGTGGATTTAGGAAGGTGGAAGTTTGTAATTAACCCATCAATCGTCTTAAAAGTAAAACCAGGGGTAATAAAGATGTTCGTTTTGGCTTTTTCTGCTTGAAATTTGCCATATTTTTGCCAATTTGCTTCTAATGTGCGTGTAGCAGTCGTACCAACCGCAATGAGTCGTTGAGATTTTGCTTTAGCCAAATTTAAAGTTTCTGAGGCTTTTTCACTGATTTCATATCGCTCTTCGTGCATGATATGATCTTCGGTTTTATCTACTTTAATAGGCTTAAAGGTCCCTAATCCAATTTGAAGGGTAACATCAATAAAATTTATATCTTTTTTAATTAAATCTTGAATTAAGCTTTCCGTAAAATGAAAACCAGCAGTGGGGGCAGCAGCAGATCCAGGAACGGTTGCATAGACTGTTTGATAACGATTAGGATCCTGATCCTGCAATTGTTGTTTAATGTAAGGGGGAAGCGGTACGGTACCTAAATGAGAAAGCACCTCTAAAAAGATTCCTTGAAAATGAAATTGGAAAACACGACTACCATCAGGTTCAACGATTAAGCAAGTGGCTTTTAATTCACCATTACCAAAACTTAACTCCGTGCCAACTTTAACAACTTTAGCATTGCCGACTAAACAACGATATTTTCCTTGACCCAAATCATCCAAAAGTAATAATTCGACTGAAGCTTTTGTAGAGGTTTTAGTGCCAAATAATCTAGCAGGAATGACTTTTGTGTTGTTGCGAACAAGCATGTCTGTGGAACGTAAAAATTCACCAATTTGATGAAAGGTTTTATGCGTGATTGTTTTTGTTCGACGGTCATACACAAGTAATCGACTGTGATCACGTTTCTCAGAAGGTGATTGGGCAATTAATTCGGGTGGTAAATGAAAATCAAAGAGACGTATATCCATTAAAAACCTCGATCATCGCCATAAGATTCTAAAACTTTTTGAGCGTAATCCTGAAAGCGGTCTTCTTCGATTGCTACCCGTGCACCCTCAACCATTTTTATTAAAAATCTCAAATTATGAATTGACATCAATCGCTTTCCTAATAGTTCATCACTGCGATAAAGGTGTCTTAAATAAGCTCGCGTATATCGCTTACATGTGTGGCAATCACAACTGGAATCAATCGGAGAAAAGTCCTTTTCATATTCACCATCTTTAATATTGATACGCCCTTGTGTTGTCATCAACGCGCCATGTCTAGCTAATCGGGTGGGTAAAACACAATCAAACATATCCACACCTTGACCGATGGCTTCCAAAATGTAATCCAATGAACCAATGCCCATCACGTATCTAGGCTTTTCTAAAGGTAAGTGAGGAATGGCAGCATTTAACATACTTGAAAAAACAGGTTTTGGTTCACCTATGGAAGTGCCACCAATTGCAAAACCATCAAAAGGTAGTGCCGTTGTTCCTTTGGCAGACATTGCTCGTAGGTCAGCAAACTCTCCACCTTGGACGATGCCAAATAACGCTTGATGTGAACCTCGAGGGGTGGCGATACAACGAGCAGCCCATCTTAAAGTTCTTTCCGTACTTGATTTTGCGTAAGCATAATCAGCAGGGAATGGAATACATTCATCAAACGCCATGATGATATCAGCACCAATTTCTTTTTGTTTTGTAATGGCAATTTCGGGTGTTAGACTCATCAAATCACCATTTAAATGATTACGAAAAGTAACTCCTTCTTCGTTGATGACACGGTTCTTGGCTAATGAAAAGACTTGAAAACCTCCAGAATCCGTTAAAATCGGTCCTGAATACTGCATAAAGCGGTGAATTCCACCTGCTAATTGAATAATATCGGTTCCAGGCCTTAATGCGAGATGATAAGTGTTACTTAAAATAACCCCTGAACCAATTTCAGTTATTTCTTCAGGTGATAAACTTTTTACGGTAGCAAGCGTGCCAACCGGCATAAACATTGGTGTCTTAACCTCACCATGGTGGGTCTTCAACATACCCGTTCTTGCCAAAGAATCCTTGGATTGATGTTGTATTTTAAATGAGATTGGTGATGCCATAATACCTAATTCCTTATTAATTTGAGTAATTGGGGCTGTCTTTCAATGAGTAAACGCAATGGTATTCCTAGACCAAACAAAACTGCCGCTTCGCCAAGACTGACGGTGAGCATTGTGATGGCAACGAGTTCGAAACTATAAGGTATAGCTAATGCAAAGGGTAGAAAGATCGCTAGGTAAGCCCCGTTTAGTAGAATTGGTCCAATTAGACCAACTAGATGCGATTTAGTGTTTGTCATAATCCACATGGCAAATAGCGTAATTACCGTACCAAACACAGCATCCATTAATGCAAAACCAGAACCTAATGGTCCAAATATGTTTGCAAAAAATGTACCAATTAAGATGCCAATTGCATAATCCTTACGAAACCATACAAGGATAAGTAATGCTTCGGAAATCCGAAATTGTAGAGCATAAAAACTTAGCGTATTTAGTGGTGGCGTTAAGGTTAAAACCACATAAATACTTGCAACCAAAGCGTTTCGAGTCATCCATTGGATTTTCATCGTTTTATCTCAATAATCATATCATGAGATGATTTTATTCTAAGGAAAGAAAATTGATTTTTATGATAAAATCCTATTACTAACCTTCTTTCATTGTTCAAGGTTATAAACTTGGGAATCCCCCAAACAAGGAGAAACGTATGCCAAAGTTTGCAGTTGTTTCAGACTCATGCATGGATTTACCGCTCAAGGTTGTCCAAAGTTTAGAACTCAATGTGGTCCCTATGATCGTCACCATCGACGATAAGACCTATCGTAATTTTCCAGACGAAAGAGAAATCACTGCCGTTAAGTTTAATGAATTCTTGAAAAATAAGGCGAAACCTAAAACATCACAACCTGCTCCTCAAGAAGTCATGGATGTTGTTGAACCATTATTAAAGGCAGGAAAAGATGTCTTGATGCTGTGTGTTTCTAGTAATCTTTCCCAAACCTTTAATTCGATGAATCTTGCGATGACAGAATTAAAAGAAAAGTATCCAAAACAAAAGATTGAATTGTTTGACACACTTAACGCTTCAACTGGTGAGGGCTTATTAGTTCACAAAGCGTTGTTATTAAGAAAAGAAGAAAAAACATTAGAAGAAACCGTTAAAGCTTTAACTGCAATTCGCAATAAAGTAACAACAGTTGTAGCTTTTGATGACTTATCCCACCTTTACCGAGGTGGACGCATCAATGCTGCTAAATTTGCCTTAGGTTCCTTCTTAGGCATTAAGCCTATCTTGATGTGCAACTCGGAAGGTCGCATCGTCCCCGTTCCAAAAATTAAGGCCCGTGGAAGAAAAAACGCTTTAAACTTCTTGTTGGAAACATTTAAGAAATATGTGGAACAAGATGACACAGTATTCATTGTTCAAAATGATTGCCCAGAAGATGCAAAATATTTGACCGAAGAATTAAAGAAAATTCGTCCCGGTATTAAAACCTTGGTGAATGCCCAAATGGGTCCTGTCATTGCCGCTCATGGTGGTCTTGGTACGATCGGAGTTATGTTTGTTGGCAAAACCAAAGACATCGAATAATCCATTACTCTAGCAAGATAAAAAGGACAGCAAGCTGTCCTTTTTTTATTTACTTTTGAGAAGCTTCATTAGGATTTGATTGGTTAGAGACGGATTTACTTTGCCACCGGTTTTTTTCATGATTTGACCAATAAGGAAACCGACAGCCCGGTCCTTACCTTGTTGAAAATCAATGATGGATTGAGGATTCGCTGTAAGTACTTCTTGAACTTGTTGGGTGATATAAATCTCATCTGAGATTTGTAGCATATTCAATTTTTCAGCGAGTTGACGAGGATCTGTTGGATTTTTAATCATCAATTCGAATAATTCTTTCGCTTGTTTATTGGAAAGATCACCCTTGGCAATCATCGAAATTAATCCAACCATTTCTTGTGGTTGGATGGGGAATTCGACCATGGTTAAATTTTGTTTGTTTAAAAATGAGGCAATGTCTCCCAACAACCAATTCGCATATAGTTTATAGTGGTTACCAATCGATGTTAATCGGTCAAAATATTCTGATACATAGACATCTTGCGTTAATTGAATTGCATCATACTCACTTAAAGAAAATTGTGTTTGATATTTGCTTCTCTTCGTTGTTGCCAGAGGTAAAGAATGAGAAATAGCACCAGCAATAAAGTCTTTAGATAAATCAATGGGTAGTAGATTGGGTTCTGTAAAATATTTGTAGTCCACAGCGTCTGTCTTTTTTCGCATCATGATGGTTTCTTTTTTTAATTCATCATAACGTCTGGTTTCTTGCTGAACGGGAATGCCGGCAATTAAAGAGCGTTCCTGACGAAGCATTTCCACATCGATTGCCCGTTGAACATTGGCGATAGAGTTTAAGTTTTTAATCTCAACTTTGGTGCCGAATTTTTCCGTTCCGACTGGACGCACAGAAATATTCACATCGCAACGAAGTGAGCCTTCTTCCATTTTGCCGCTTGAAACTTTTAAGAATGAAACGATTTGGCGAATGGCATCAACAAACGCAGCCGCTTGAGCGCCATTACGAATATCGGGTTTGGTGACAATTTCCATTAACGGAATGCCAGCACGATTATAATCGACCAAGGTAAATCCTTCGTAATGATGTTGCATCGCCGTATCTTCTTCAACATGCAACCTTTCAATGCGAATCTTAAAAGGTTGATTTTCAACCATCACTTCAATCCAACCTTCTGATCCAATTGGACGAGCGTTTTGAGTAATTTGATATCCTTTTGGTAAATCAGGATAAAAATAATTTTTGCGATCAAACCATAATTGAGAATCGATATTTAAGTGAAGCGCATGGCAAACTTGGATGGCGTTGATAATCGCCTGACGATTGACCACGGGCATCGTGCCTGGATGTCCTAAATCTAATGGAACCACAGCAGTATTGGGTTCTGATTTATAGGTTACAGGAGCAGCAGAAAACATTTTCGATTTCGTTTGCATTTCCACATGGATTTCTAAGCCAATAACTGCTTCGACGTTCATCCTTGTTTCCTCGTTTGAATGGAAAGATTTTTTAAACCTGTGAATTGCTCAATGACATAGGCAATCTCGAGTGTGGTGGATTCTTCAAAGGCTCGACCCATGACGTTTCCACCAAAGGGCATCGATTGTTCAAATCCGATAGGAATTGTCACCGATGGTAAACCAGCAAAATTACCCAACGCAAGGTGGGAATCTGCAATTAAGTACTGACTAGAAAGCCGATCACTGGAATCGGTGAATTTAGGAGCAATGGTTGGGGCGGCAGGTAAATAAATCACATCATAGTTTTGATAAATCTTGTCTAAAGCTTCAACCATCATCCTGCGAACGCGTTGCGCTCGTAAAAATAAATCTTGTTGATTTTCTTTCATCAACACATAACTTCCAATGACAAATCGTCGCTTAATTAATTCTGAAAACCCTTCAGTCCTTGCTTGCATCATAACGTCTTGATAAGTTTTTCCTTGATATCCAGGACCAAATTTCAATCCATCCAGATTAGCGTTATTACTGGTTGCCTCTGCACAGGAAATTGTCATATATGTAGGATAAATTGCTTGGAGTAATGATAGTGGGTAGTGAACAAAATCAACTTGAGCACCAGCTTTTTTTAAAGCTTCAAGTGTTTGCTGAAAGCGTTGAATCATCAATGGATTTTGTATTGAATCCATAACTTCTTGTATCACCGCAATTTTTTTGCCTTTGATGGATTTTGAAAATTGATAAACAGGTAGTGCTTGATTGGCACTAGTTGCATCCATTGCGTCTTCTCCACTCAACACATTGGTTAAAATAGCGGCATCTTCGACAGATCGAGTAAAGTAGGCAACGTGGTCCAAAGAAGGTGCAAATGGAAATAATCCAAAGCGAGAAATTCTTCCCCATGTTGGTTTAAATCCAACTAGACCAGCATAACTTGCAGGTTTTCTTACGGAGTCTCCTGTATCACTGCCTAAGGAAAAAGGAACCATGCCACTACTCACTGCAGCAGCAGATCCTGAACTACTTCCACCTATTTGTCTTGTTTTCGTTGAATCAAAAGGGTTATATTGGTAACCTTTATGACCCGTCATACCGGTGCCACCCATTGCCAACTCATCAAGGGTTGTTTTACCAATTAAGATGGCTTTTGCTTTCAATAGTTTGTCATACACCGTGGCATCATAAAGTGGAACATACCCATTGAGAATATTACTACCTGCAGTCGTTTCAATGCCCTTGGTAGAAAAATTATCTTTCATGACAAAGGGGATGCCCCAAAATAGATTGTTAACTTCTGGCGTCGTTAACGATTTTGCTTGTTGAATCGCAATCTCTTCCGTAATCTTTTCAAAAGTATTCCATTCGTCAGCCTTTGCACGTTTTAAAGCTTCTTCCACCAATTGCAAAGGTGTCACTTGGCGTTGAATGAGAGCTTGATGGATTTCTAAAATGCTGTGATCTAACCAATGCATGACTAACCAACCACCTTGGGTAACTTGATTTGACCCTCACTAACAAACTTAGCATTTTGTGTAGCTTCAGATTGTTTTAAAGTGATGCCGGGCATATCATCTCTTAATTTTGCAGTGTGATTGCCTAACGGAAAGGTCATCGGTAAAACTTGATCAACACCTTCAATTTTTCCAATCAGCGCCATTTGCTTCAACAAAACATCAAACTCATTGATTAAAACGTCATATTGGGCTTCAGTCATCACAAAAAGTAGACGAGTGCTAGCATCCAATAACAATGGTTTATCGATTTTTTTCATCGGTATGATTATACCTTTTCTTCTGCAAAGATGCTCATGAGACTGGCTTCATCCATCAAAGAAACACCTAATGCTTGTGCTTTGCTAAGTTTACTTCCGGCATCGTTACCATGAATTAAAATGTGCGTGTTTTTAGAAACGCTTCCGGCAACTTTAGCACCTAAACTTTCTAAAGTTTCAATTAATGATTCTCTTGTTCGTTGAGAAAAGGAACCCGTTATCACAACGGTTTTACCATTAAAAAAACTTGTCTTCGCTGTCGTAGGTCCTAAATATTGTGTATTGACCCCAAAGTTTATCAATCGTTGTATCAATGCCAGATGAGAAGGTTTTTGAAAGTAATCTAAAATTGCTTGCGCAACCACAGGACCTGTGTCTTCAAGTGAAATTAAATCTTGATATGTAGCATGGGAAAGTGAAGATAAATTCAAAAATCGCTTTGCTAATTGCTTAGCAGTCTTTTCACCAATTTCTTTAATACCTAGCCCAACAATTAATTTTTCTAGACTCCGTTGTTTACTCACTTCAATCGCTTCTAGAATTAAATCCACCGATTTATCCGAATAGCCATCCACTTGTAAAAGATCGTGGCGACGTTCCTTTAATTGATATAAGTCTGCACTCGATTGAATAAAACCGAATTCAAATAAATCTTGAATAATTTTGTCACCTAATCCTTTAATATCCATTGCGGATTTCGAAGCAAAATGGATCACTGATTCTACGTTTCGAGCAGGACAAGATAAATTCTGACAATAATGCATCGCTTCAATTTTTACCAAGGGTTGATGGCATGCTGGACAATCCTTGATCATCACGACTTTTATCGCTTGAGCTGAACGCTTATCTCCGACAACTTGAACGACTTCTGGAATGACTTCTCCAGCTTTTCGAATCAAAACTTTATCACCAAGATAGAGATCTTTTAATTGCATAAAATCTTCGTTGTGCAAGGTGGCTCTGGCAATCATACTGCCGGAAACACGCACAGGTGTTAACACGGCATTAGGGGTGATTTTTCCTGTTCTTCCAACGGTAAAAATAACATTCTCAAGGGTTGTTTCTACAAGTTCTGGAGGGTATTTATATGCGATAGCCCATCTTGGGGTTTTAGCGGTATAACCTAAACGCGGATGATCGGATAGTTGATTCACTTTTATCACAATGCCATCGGTATCATACGTAAGCGAAGGACGCTTCGATTCATATTGTTGAATAAATTCCCAAACTTTTTCAATACCTTGAACAGCCTTGGTTTCTGGATTGACTTTAAAGCCAAGTGATTTTAAAAATTGTAATGCATCTTGGTGTGTTTGAAGACCAAGTTCATTTGCGTTGACAACATAATACAAATACGCATCAAGTTGACGGTTGGCTGTAATCGTTGAATCCAATTGACGAATGGAACCAGCGGCAGCATTACGAGGATTCGCCAACAACACCTCACCTTGGGTTGCGCGTTGATCATTAAGAGCTTTAAACACTTTCCTGGTCATATAGATTTCACCACGCACTTCAATCGTTCGTAAATCTGGAATGGTTAAAGGAATTGATTTAATGGTTTTAATATTCGCAGTAACATCTTCCCCAATTTCTCCATCACCACGAGTAGCAGCATACACCATCAAACCATTGCGATATTCAATACTAATGGCGAGCCCATCAATTTTGAGTTCACAAACATATTCCTTTGTTTTATCGTCTTGAAGTAAGTCTTTAATCCGTTGATCAAACGATTTCATTTCTTCGAAGCTATAGGCGTTTGCTAACGACAGCATCATCCTCGTGTGTTTGATTTTTTTAAAACTAGATTGAACTGAACCACCTACGCGTTGAGATGGTGAATGTGGAGAAAAATAGAGAGGATGATTTGTTTCAAGTTCAATGAGTTCTTTCATTAATTGATCATAGGTGGCATCATCCACCGTCGATTGATTCAACACATAATACTCGTGGTTATATTGGTTGAGTAATGTTCTTAATGTTTCGATGCGTTTTGCAATATCCATATCACTATTTTACCTTGTTTAACTTAGGATGTTGGGCAATTATTTTTTTGATCTGCACAGGATTTTCAAAGGTAATTTCGATAATATCATTTGAAATAATTTGACTGACTTTACCATTTCCAAAACTATCATGATGGCACAAATCCCCGATTTGCCATTGAATGGTCGTTCGAGGTGAATTGGAGGTAGGTGAATCTACACCCGAGGGACGAACCACACCTAAGCGAGACGGTGAACTGATAGAACCAAAAGAAGTTGAATTTGGATTTGCATTTGCATTCATTGACGTTTGATAAGCGTTCTTAAAAATTAATCCAGCTTCTTTAAAAAAACGAGAAGGAATGAGGTTGCCACCAATCACAAATGAAAAATCACTCGCGCAAGTTAACGATAATGTTTGTTTAGCTCTTGTAAATGCAACATAACAAAGGCGCCTTTCTTCTTCTAAACCTAAATAGGCATCATCATCTAACGTTCTCATGGAAGGAAAGACACCCTCATTTAATCCGATCACAAATACATGATCAAATTCAAGGCCTTTGGCAGTATGGACCGTCATCAAGGACACAAAATTCTCTTCAAGAATTTCATCTTGACTCGACATTAGAGAAATATTTTCTAGGTATTGTAAAAAAGTGGCATCTTGATTGCGTTCTAAATACTCTTCGAGGTCATCAAGCAAGGTGTAGATATTTTCAATCCGATCCTCTTCATCACTTTCTTGAAGGCTTTTAATATAGCCGAGTTCCTGTAAGTATTGTTCAACTTCAAAACGAAGATCAATCCCGTCTGTCATCAAACGTATTTTAAATTTTTCTATCGTGGCAATCATGGGTTTCAATTGTGTTTTTAATTTGGGTGAGACGTCGGCAAACATTTCTAAACCTTCTGCGGCTTCATAAAGAGATAATTTTCGTACATGGGCAATGGTCTTTAGTTGCTGAAATGTCACATCTCCGATGCCACGACGGGGAACATTGATAATACGTTCGAAAGACAAATCATCTTTGGTATTGATGGTGAGTTTGAAGTAAGCAATAGCATCCTTAATTTCTTGTCGTTGATAAAAACGCATCCCACCAAAAATACGAAAAGAGATTTGTTCTCGCGTTAACGCTTTTTCAAAGGGTAATGTTAGGTAGTTAGCGCGATATAAGATGGCCATATCTCGAGGCTGTTGTCCTTGTTGAATCATCTTTTTAATCTGATTAACCACCGCTTGTGCTTCTTCTTCCCGATTAAAGTAACGTTGATAAGAAACATCTTTACCTTCGAGTATTTCTGTAAATAAATCCTTTTTGACACGATGTTGATTGTGGTCAATTAACTTATTTGCAATATCTAAAATTGGTTTTGTTGAGCGATAGTTTTGATTAAGGATGATGGTTTCAATTGGAAAGGATTGGGTTAAATCTAAGATAATTTTAGGATTAGCCCCTCGCCAGGAATAGATGGTTTGATCGGGATCACCAACGACGTAAAGATTGGTTTTTGAGTTCATTAATAATCTTAGCAAATGATATTGAACATCATTGGTATCTTGAAATTCATCCACGAGGATATGTTGAAAGTACCCTTGCCATTTTGTTTTAACATCCGGAAAGCGTTCAAGAACTTCAATCGATTTCATTAACAAATCATCAAAATCTAAATTTGCCATCGCTTTCATTTTTAATTCATAAGTTTCATAGAAACTTAAACAAAGTTTTTCAGTCGGAAAGCGCTCATATTCAATTTTTATTTGATCAGGAAGTAGGCCTTGTGACTTTTGTTCAGCAATATATCTTAGCGCTTGTTTAACAATCTCATCACCTCTACGAAAACCTTTTTCCTCAGCGATGGATTTCACTAATTTTTCTTGGTCATCATCATCAAGAATGGTAAAAGCACTTGGATATCCTAAATGATGAATTTCTCTTCTAAGAAATCGTGCGGCAAAACTATGATAGGTCATGATTTTTAATCGAGATCCTAAATCTGGTACTAATTGTGAAGCGCGATGAAGCATTTCTTTGGCTACTTTATTGGTAAAGGTAATTGCAAGAATTTTTTCAGGATAGACATGGTGTTCATTAATTAAATGAGCAATACGAAATGTAAGGACTCTGGTCTTACCACTACCTGCACCTGCAATGATTCTAACGTAAGGTGAAAGCGTGGAAACAGCCTGCCATTGTTTGTCGTTGAGTTGAGCCTGAATATTCATCATTTTTACTCACTAAATTTTACCAAATTACCATGATGAATACTATGTAAACACAGAGAGGAATATCTTAGGAAATTAGTTCTAAAATCTCGTTTTTACCAATATAATTAACACCATATTCTTGATACACAATCCTTAAGGTAGGTGAAGGATAAAAAGGCGTTGGCGGTAGCGTTTGCCACTTTCTATTGTCTTGACATTGAATCCAGGTTTCAATTCTTGGTAAAACCTCACGTGCATGTGGACAATTTGGAAGTAAGTATAATGTAATAGCTAAAATCCGTTCGTTTGGGTTTGAAAATGTTAAACTTTGATTGTTAGACCATCCACCCGTGAAACATTCAATTAAAGACCAAAAGCAAATGATAATCAAACCTTTTTTAATCATGGTTACTTATGAATAGATTCTTATTGACCAAACCATCCCAAGTCCTTGCGTGGATCGCTTTGATGAGTGGATTACAAGTGATCATCTTGTGGTTAAATATCACGATACCTTTTGTAGGTTACTGGTTAACCTATTTATTACCTTTTATTACCTTAATGGTCTTCTTCACAACGCAAAAAAGAGGATTTGTCATCTACTCCATCACCTCAATGTTATTGATGATGATCCTGATTCAACCCTTGATTGAAACCACCTTGTTTTATTTTTTACCTGCCTGGTTACTAGGCATCGGATACGGCATTGCCCTCAAAAAAAAAGCGACCTTATTTTCATTAATGGTTATTCTCTCGATTTTACAATTCGCGATTCTTTATTTGATTCAACTCATTACGCTTCAGCTTTATCAACTCGATTTATTAACATTTATTTATAGCATCTTGAATTTAGATCGAGACACATTGGTCGTGGTGTTAGATCCAATCTTAATTTATACCATCGCATTACTTCAAGTTTGGATTGGCTTGCTATTGATTTATCCATTGATTGAGCGTTTTCATTTACCAATAAAATATCAAATCACATTTTCAAAACTTGAAGTGATGGTCTTTACAGGATTATTCATCATCACACTCTTTTCATTATTTATTTTTTCACCATTCGCATTTTTTGGACTTGGACCATTAACCTTTTTTA
>Ga0079300_10000188_pt1 | contig 21220 bp, 18 predicted proteins | sample Wag4_2014_7_11_FD_74799 | JGI IMG/M metagenome (GOLD analysis project Ga0079300, IMG submission 74799) | Fresh water microbial communities from Ohio, USA - Utica-2 Time Series HT 2014_7_11 | ecosystem: Environmental > Aquatic > Freshwater > Water tank | place: USA: Ohio | collected 2014-07-11
CCGGCATGTGTGTTTTGGCCAATTCAACCACACGGTCAAGTTCCGAAACATGGGCATCAAACACCAATTCATCGTGCACCTGCAACACCAATCGGCTTTTAAGCTGCTCTTGCTGCATGGCATGTTGAATTCGAATCATAGCCAGCTTAATAATATCGGCCGCCGAGCCTTGAATGGGGGCATTGATGGCGTTTCGTTCGGCAAATCCGCGCACGGTATGGTTGGCCGAGGCGATGTCTCTAAGGTAGCGCCGCCGCCCCATTAAGGTTTCTACATAGCCGTGATTCCGGGCAAATTCCACCTGCGAATCCATGTAATCGCGAATTCCTGGGTAGGTCGCCACATAGGCCGAAATGATGTCGGCCGCTTCCCCGCGCGGTATGCCCAAACGCTGTGCCAAGCCAAAAGCCGAAATGCCATAAATAATACCAAAATTCACCATTTTAGCTTTATTCCGCATGCTTTTTTCTACCTGTTCAAGCGGCACACCAAAAATCCGGGCGGCGGTTGCGGAATGAATATCCTGACCAAGCCGAAAGGCCTCCTTCATCCGCTCTTCCCCACTCAACTCCGCAATCAGCCGCAATTCCACCTGGCTGTAGTCGGCCGAAACCAGTCGAAATTCGGCAGAACGAGGCACAAAGGCGGTACGAATGTCGCGCCCCCGGGCGGTCCTGTTGGGAATGTTCTGCAGATTGGGGTTGGTAGAGCTCAATCGACCGGTTGCCGCTACCGCCTGATTAAAACTGGTATGAACCCGCCCGCTGCGGGGCAAACGCAAATCGGGCAAGGCATCCAAGTAGGTCCCTTTCAATTTTTGCAGCTCCCTCAACTCAAATATATGCTCAACAATCGGATGTTTCCCTTCCAATTTCTTTAAGGTTTCTTCGTTGGTGGCATACTGACCCGTTCGGGTTTTTTTTGCTTTTGCATCTAGCTTTAGATGGTCAAAAAGCACTTCTCCCAATTGCTTCGGCGAAGCCGTATTGAATTGCATGCCTGCCATCTCTTGAATAATGCCGTCTTCGCTCTCAATTTGCTTTCCAAAAGTTAGGCTTAGCTGGGCCAGCCGTTCCGAATCTATGTTCACCCCTTCCCATTCCATATCGGCCAAAACTCCAACCAAGGGCATTTCAACTTCATTAAACAAATAACTTACCCCGGCTTTCTCCAACAGAGGCCTAAAATGCGAAGCCAATTGCCCAGTAATATCGGCGTCTTCGCAGGCATAATCCGCCACCTCTTTCACCGCAACATCACGCATGGTTTTTTGCTGTTTCCCTTTAGGACCCAACAGGGCTTCGGTAGGTATGGTTTCATAGCCTAAATAGGTTCGGGCCATAAAATCCAAATTGTGCCTTAGTTCTGGCTCCATTACGTAATGCGCCAGCATGGTATCAAAGAGTTTTCCCATCAAGACAACACCGTAGTTCCGAAGCACCAGCAGGTCGTATTTTATGTTTTGCCCAATCCATTCCAAGTCGGTACGTGCCCACAAGGGGGCAAACTCTTGAACCAAAACCTGCACCTGCCCTTGGTCTTCTGGCATGGGCAAATAAAATGCTTGCCCCGGTTTTATGCTAAAAACCAATCCCACCAATTCGGCCTTCAAGGGGTCGATGTTGGTGGTTTCGGTGTCCAGAACAAGGCTGGGCTCTTGCATCAGTTGATGCAGCAGGTCGGCCCTCCAATTGGAATCGTTTACCACGAAATACTGATGCGGCTCCGTTTGTATGGTTTTCCATTTCAGGGGCTCTGTCCTTGGCAGTTCCACCGGACTTGCCTCCCACTCTTCTTGATAACTAAACAAATCTTGTGTTGCCGGCTTTGGAATGGCTAAAGGGGCGGGGGCAGGAATGGCATTGCCCAACATTCGCTCGGCCAAATTCCGAAATTCCAAGTCCCCAAAAACCCTGCCCAACTCCTCGGCATTCGGCTCGCGGCAGCGCAGTCCTTCTTCTGTCCATTCTATTGGCACATCCAGCACAATGGTGGCGAGTTTTTTCGATACCAAAGCCAGGTGCGCATGTTCACGGATGCGCTCTCCAAGCTTTCCTGAAATCTCAGCCTGCTTTTCCAAGACGCCTTCTACACTTCCATAATCGGCCAGCAATTTTACGGCTGTTTTTTCGCCCACCCCCGGAATGCCGGGAATGTTGTCTGAGGCGTCGCCCATCAAACCCAGCAAATCAATCACTTGAATGGGTTGATTGACTTGGAATTTTTCGCATACTTCGGCTGGGCCCAAAATTTGGTCTGGACTGCCCATTCGGCCTGGGCGGAACCACAATCGCTTTTCACTAACCAGTTGCCCATAATCTTTGTCGCTGGTTACCATGTAGGTGATTAACCCCCGTTCTTCGGCTTGGATGGCCAAGGTGCCGATTACGTCATCGGCCTCGAAGCCTTCTACTTGAATCAGTGGGATGTTCAGCGCGTCCAAAATGGCTACAATGTGCGGCAAGGAGTTCCGCAAATCTTCCGGCATGGCCTCTCGGTGGGCTTTGTATTCTGGGTATATTTCCGCACGCTCCCCGTGATCGCCGGCGGGGTCAAACACAACCGCAAGGTGGGTTGGACGCAATTTGCGCCGCAAATCGTTGAGCAAATTGGTAAAACCAAAGGAGGCCGAAGTATTTATGCCCTTTGAATTCACCCTGGGATTTTTAATAAAGGCGAAATAGGCCCGATACACCATGGCATAGCCATCGATCAAGACCAAATTAGATGGGCTGCCGTTTGAATTCATGGGGTAAAGATAGGAAGGGACATGGGGAACGGCAATGCCTTTCCAGAATAGTTGAAGGCTATTGCTGCCGATCTTTGGCTAGGTTTTGCTCCCAACGCCAAGCATCTTGCAGGGCATCGGCCAAATTGCGCTGGGCTGTCCAGCCCAATTCCCGCTCAATTTTTTGGGTATCCGACCAAATCTGCTCCACATCGCCGGCCCTTCTTGGCGCATATTCTACCGGCAGGGGCTTGCCCCAAATGGCACTGAACGTATCAACCGCCTCTTGCACGCTGACCCCATTCCCGGTACCAACATTAAAAATACAGGGGTTTGTATCGGTCGTTTTCAAATAATCCAAGGCCCGAACGTGGGCATCGGCCAAATCGCTGACATGAATAAAATCGCGGATGCAGGTTCCATCAGCGGTCGAATAATCGTTCCCAAAAATGCGCAAACGCTCTCGTTTGCCGATGGCAGTTTGGGTAATGTAGGGAATTAGGTTGCTGGGCACGCCTCGGCAAAGCTCCCCGATTAAACCGCTGGGGTGGGCTCCGATGGGATTGAAATACCTAAGAATGCAGGCCCGCAATTCAGGGTGGGCCTTTAAGCTATCTACCAATATCCGTTCGCCCATTTGTTTGGTTTCGCCATAAGGCGAAACGGCCGGACGAAAGGGGGCCGATTCATCCACCGGAAGCCGCTCGGGATTTCCATATACGGTACAAGAAGAAGAAAACACCAAATTGCGGATTTGAAGTTCCCGCATGCAATCCAACACTTCGACCAATCCATACAGGTTGTTGCGGTAGTATTTTAAGGGCAGGTTTACCGATTCTTCAACGGCTTTGAATGCGGCAAAATGAATGATTCCATCCACCGCAGGTCCCGATTTCAAGGCCTGCACCAGGGCTCCGGGGCGAGCAATGTCCACTTCAATCCATTCGGCAGCCTTGCCCGTAATTTCCTGAATTCGGGCAGGAATATGGGGTTCTGAGTTTGAAAAATCATCAATGGCAACCACTTGGTGTCCCAGTTCTTGCAGCACAACTAGGGTGTGTGAACCAATAAAGCCGGCGGCACCTGTCAATACTATTCGCATGCCACAAAGGTGCTAATTTTACACTGAATTTTTACTTAGGGTTGTTCCCTTTTGGCCTTTCGTTTTGCAGCTCACCCAAGATGGCTCTTTCAAGACCCCGCAGGTGCGAAAGGCTAAAAACGAGACCAAAACATTCAAACTTATAAAACATCGAAATTGAATCGGAAAAAATCCAAAATAAGCACCTATAAAGGGCTTAGAGAAAAACGTCAATGGTCTCTAACTTTGATTTTAAAGTTGTCTAATAAGGCCGACCACCTCAACTTTGGGGAAAAACGAGGTATGCCGACCGGGAAAGCCCACAAGGTAAATCCACCAAATACTTAGCTCTTTTGAAATGAGAAAATATTGTAGGTGTGCTTGCTATCTTTAAATAAGAGTAAATATAAAAGCCCTGTAAGGCCCCCATACAAATCAGGATTCAAAAACATTTTAGGTGAGTGAGAATTTCTAAAAAGATCGTGGACTGTAATTTTGTTTATAAACAATTGGAAATCAGATCTAATATTTGGCGATATCAAACTACGCTTTTCTTCTTTTTGTAACAACCATAACGCAATAATAATATTGCCAATCGCTCCATTTGCCAAAGTAAAATTGTTTATGTTGCTAGAAAAGTGGATTACGTCAGAAATAAACTTTTCAAAAAGCCTTTTCCTCCTTTCAGAAACAAGTAAATCCGGATTTTCTATAAGTAAGACAACAAGACCTGAAATTCCATGGTTGTAACTTGGTAAGGTTAATCTTTCTTTTTGATGATTGGAAAAAAAATCTAATTTGTTATCGTCAATAGAATAACAAATGTATTTAAAAACTTCAACTAATAAGTTTTTAATTTCAGAAGAATTTTGATACTTCAAAATTGAAGATAAAGCTACAGCAACGCCTATATTTCCATGACAAAGGCCTACATTAAGCTCTTCTGTCCTTTCAAAAAACTTGAAATAAATGCTGTCCTTATATTGGAAACATTTCTTTTTAAGCATTTGATAATACCTGCTTTCAATTGAGCTTAAGAAATTTTGAGTAAAGTAGGAAGCGTTATTAAAAACCAAGTGAATTACACTACTCATGCCCAATAGGTAATCGCCAATTGTATCATGCTTAAAACGCCTAATAATCCATAATTCGTAAAGCGTAATAATTTCCTTGCTTAAAGTTCCAGAAATGTAGCCAGCAAAGATAAAGTGAAGAATAATTGAAGGGAAATGAAATGCGCTAATAAATTTAACATCATTTATGTCGCTTTGAGCCGACATATCAAGTATTAAAAAATCCACAGCTTCTTTAACAATGGCATCGAGCTTTTTTTTAATTAGAGGATCCCAATACTCATCCTTTATCATTAATAGAACCAAAAGTACCCCTCCGCTTCCCGCGTATAAATCCTCATCTATTAAACTGAAAGAATATGTAGGCGAAACACCGTCATGAGCAATTCCAGTAAAAAATAATTCATCATCTATTACAATAGATGAGCTCTTTAAATAATCTAGAATGGCTTCCCTGATTATCTTCTTTCCACTTTCTGAAAATACAAGAAAAGAAGTATCACCGAAGACTTCAAAAAGATTATTATCTAAACTATCAGAATGAAAGATTGTATTGTTAATTATAGATACTTGCTTAACAACAAATTTCTTATCAGAAAGCAAACTTAACCTATCAAGAAAATGCTCATATGGACTGTGGCTAAAAACAACAGTTTCGACACTTTCTTTGTTGGGGTTATATATTCCCCTTGTTTTTGCGTTGGTATAAAAAAATGGGATGTCCCCTCTTAAAAGTTGATTAATTTCTTCTTTGTGGAAATTAGGAAATTTATCTTTCCCAGAAATGACCTTTGAAAGAAAATTCAGAGTAGCCTTTTCACTTTTCAAATACTTAGGACGATTACTTTCCCTTAAAACATGATCATAATCTTGCGTGTTTCGGGCAAGAAGGCGTGAAAATGTCAACCCGGATAAAAACATGTTGATTTTCTCAAGGTATTCTGGATCGCTAACCATCACCCTAAATCCCTTAATAAAGCTTGATTTAAACTTATGAACCGTATAACCTTTATTATTTGAGATAGGAAGATACGTTGGAATAAGATTATGATAATTTTCCTCAAAAACAGATTTTCCACCTTCAACCTCAAAATGGTTTAATTTTGAAACAGCTTTGCCAGATGCCTTCACCAAGGGGGATGAAGGGAAAGAACGATTTTCATCAAAATCATGTGGAAGTAACCCTGTACTTAACACAGAACTATTAATAAAGGTAAGAGGATTGTCATTAATACTAACAAATCTAGGCGGAGAGGAAAAAACTTCGCAATCAATCAACAGAGGACTTCCATTAAAGACAATTAAGTTATCTGATATCAAATCCTCTGCACTAAGAATAAATGCCACTCCCAATAATTTCCCGAGTTGAAAATAATAATTGTCAACTTCCTTGATTGTTGATAGAAAGGTCGCCCTAACAAACTCTACTACACTAAATGTTCCGTCGGTTAAAGATTCTGGAAATTTAGTCGAAATATTCAGCTTCTTTAAGAGTTCATATACCCGTTCCTCATAATAAATTGGTCTATTCTTAAAAACCAAAACACTATCCCCTGAAATCAAAAAGCAAGTGGAGCGATTATAAATGTGTAAATCTCCGCGGTATGGAACAATAAAATTTACTCCTGTAGAATCAAATTTAAATCTCTTATGAATTTCGGAAGCATTCCCCTCAAGAAAAGAGGAAATATCATTAAGTTGCCTTATTTGGTTTGTTAAAAAACTTATACTCTTAGCATACAAATAGGGATACTTTTGAAATACATATTCAACAAAAGATGTGTCAAAAATGCTTTCATTTAAGAATTGCTCTAAAGTTTTTTTATTTGAAATAACATTATGCTTTTTAAGAACACTAAATTCAAACTTTAAGGTATAGTAAAGGAAATAAGTAATATACTCATTATCAACTTCAAAAAGATAGTGACGAAAAAGTTCTATAGGATTTTTGAAGGGCTGAAGTTGTGGTTGGACGGATATATTATCCAACAAATATTTCAGAAAAAAAGATGTTTGTTGGGTTTTGGGAATTGGATAGTTTTTATGTAAATTTTGGTTATACATGTTATCAACGAGGCGAACTTTTTTGCTCTTTATCGAAAAGAAGGCTTACAAAAATCTCGTTCCATTGCGTTTTTTCCGCACCATACTCAACTCTCATCAGTTCATCTAGTGAAGCATATCCAAGTGCCCTTTTCAATCCTTTAATTCCTTCCTTACTATAAATATCCTTACAAATAAGCCATTCATAAACATACCTTGGATTTGTTAGACCATCCATATGTGAATAACTCCTCAAATCAGAGAAATCTGCATTGGGATTTTTCTCTAAGTACTTTCTGAGTCTTTCAGCGTGGAATTGGGGGCTGTATCCACGCGAACCTCCATAAAACATGGCAATTCCTTCATTCAAAACAGTTGCTGGGAATATAGAATCAATGTAAATGTGAACTAATTCATGCACATAGTTTTCTCCGAGTCCAGAGCATAAAACCATAGGCGGTTGCCAATTAACTAAAGCCACACCACTCGGTAAAGAATTATTACCCATTCCGGCTACGTAGTCATAGCCTAGCAAATTATCAATTTCCTCCGACGTCTTGGCAAAATAATAGTTGATTTCAATTGGTTGTAGCTGCCAGTCATTCTCAAGACGTTGGATTTGAAAAATTAAACTATCCGCTTTAAAGTTGTTAAATTCATGATAAGAGGGATAATAATAAGTTATATTCCTAACTTGTTTACTATTCCAGTTTTGAGAATTAAAAAATAAGGGGATAATAAATTTAGGCTGGTCTGGATTGGTTATATCCACATAATAGTTCAAAATAGCAGTGGTATAAATTCCTGTAGAATCATATATTCCAACGTGCGTTTTAATCTGGACTGTGTCATTTCTCCACTTTGCATAAATTATCGTTGGAAGGCCACAATTGTATATTGGAACACTTCCATGGCTATTTCCAAATTTAGTATTAAAGATATCCGGTAATTCGGATAGGGAACACTTCTCTTTTGGCCAATACTTAAAATAATCAATCTGGATATTATTATCAAATTCCGATACATATCTGGAATAAAACTCTAACGCCCCCCGTGTTTTAGGATTTAGTGTATCCACCCCCATATTAACGGCAACATTTATCTGAGAATATCCAGGAACACTTGAAAAAAATGTAAAAAAAATTAAAAGAAATTTACAACTCAAAATTTTGATAATTTTAAATTTGGCAAAAAGTAAACCCTCAAAACGAGGATTAGCCATAATAATTCAATCAGTTTTCACTCTAATATTAAAAACGCTTGTTTTTGGAGAATGAAAATTTAGGCCGCTGCTCCTCGTCTAAGGATATGTTTTTTTCAGCTAGAGGGATAATGGCATAGCTAACACCTCCAATATTTATAACTCGAGCAGCTGTTCTTTCGTTACACGAAACCACACATACACTAGTCCCATCACAAGGATTAGCTTTAGGGTCAGTGGTGCTAGAAAAACATGCGCTTTTTCTAGACAAATAAACATCTACGACCGCTCCACCGCCAATGCGGTCTAAACTAGAACCTTCAGTATCATTGATATCTAAAAGTTGCTTTTTGATACTATTTAGATTTTTCATAAAAATGATGTTTGTGAGTTATAAACTAGGTTCAATCAGGTTGAAAATAGAAAAAATTATTGCGGCAGAAACTATACCCATTGTATCAGACTCCTCTGAAAACATAAGCGCTCCTCTAACCCCCTCACTCACCCAACTTGATTGAAATGGGCCTGTAAAATATGTGCTCCAAACCGAGGGCGGAGAAGTTAAAGCAATTTGTTCTGCCCAGTATTCATTTAGCGCCAAACCTACGCTTGTAGCCAACAAAATAGCTCGAGCATCTCTAAATGCCGTCCCACATCCAAAACCTTCCTTTTCCAGACGGGAGAGTGCACCTGATAGACCAATAGGCCCACCTGATGAATAATTTGTCGGAAGAGTAAGCAATTCGTGGACCACATCAGATGAATATGCATTTATGTTCACTGTATCTGAAATGCTATTAAGCGCAATGGCAGAAATTCCATAAGCGTCAATTTCATTGGCAATAAACCTATTACCTACACTATACTCTATGTCATTTAGATACTCAGATGTTCTTAATACCAAACCCTCAACAGTTAGACCAGACCCTATATTGTCTCCAACATAAATAACCCCTTCCACTACTAAAGAGGATAGTCTACCGTAAGGATTGACTTTTCTTTGAATGATTGTAGCCATGTTTTTTTGTTTTAATTATACTTATAAAGGTAACATTGTCAAGTAAAAGTTGAAAAAATCAAAAGTTAAAAAGTCTTAATTTTTTGTGGGGTAAAGTATTCGTGTCTTGCCCAGGCGGGCAGGCCCTGGGCCTGCGTGGGCTCCCAAGGTCGCCTCCGCGGCCTTGGGCCAGCTGCCGGCCGGGCTGCTCCGCCTGCTGCCATCCGGGGCGCAGCGGCATCAAGACTTATTATCTATGAAATATTATATGAATTCTAAAGAGAAAAACTTCAAAGATTTTACAGAATAATTTTTAGAATTTTAAGTTTGGGGCAAAAGAAGATTTAACCAACGGTAAAAAAAACTACAAAATAAAAGACAAATAGTCAATTTGATTTCGGATAATTAGAATACATGAAATCCCAGTCCGAATTCCACCAAAACTCTTGATGTTGATTCTCCTTTCTCAAGGTGTCTAAATTATCGAAATCTTTACCCTGCAAATAAAATGGAATCGAAAACTTTTTACTTGGTCTTATATTCTTAGGAACTTGATAATCTTTAAGGGCATTCCGAATAAGCCGTATGCAAACCCTTTCATCTTCATCTGTATAAGTATCCCACCAATCCTCAATTTTGTTAAAAAGGGTTACTTTTTCACTAAATCCGGCATAATACAAATCATATTTAACATTGACTATTCTTCCAAAGCGATTAAAGTTTAAATAGAAGCCTTCATGATTAAAGGTTAAATAGAAGTCTGCAGGGTAAAGGATTTTCGATTCCATGCAAACATCAATCGTAATCCTATCTAGTTCTTTACCTCTTTTATTTAATTTCTCCTCCAAGGCAAGTTCATTTAAATATTTCTTTTGAATATAAAACAATAATGTATCCACCAATTGAACTGCAGTTCAGGCAAAGACTTTTTATAAATTCATTTTTATCAATGTCTTTATTAAAACCTGATTTTTCGCTCATTTTCAACTCTTTGATTGGTTCCTTTTGCTTTTTTTCCTCGTTTTCAAACATTCGCAAATCTGCTCTTTTTGCTTCAAAGGCAGAAAAAAAACGTCTTGAATGTACGTGGCTATTGATAAACATATCAAGCTAATCTCCGCGAAAAATGAATGTGTTCTTTGCCATAACAATGCGTTTGAAAAAATACTTCAATTTATGGTATTGCCTGCAAATGGTATTTCGAGCGTACTATTTGGTTGCACCACTACCGAATCAAAACCACTTTCCCCAAAAAGTCCCTAGGGGTTCCGTCCATTTCATCAACCTCAATTTTGTAGGCATAGACTCCTGCCGGAGCTGCTCCTGGAGCTGAGCCATGCCAACTGCCGTCCCAGCCGTAATCCATATTGTTGGTTTCATAGATGGCTTGGCCCCATCGATCAAAAATCCACATGCGAAAGGCATTGGGGTTCATTCCTACTCCTGTTATTCTAAACCGCTCGTTTTTCCCGTCTTGGTTGGGGGTAAAGGCCGTGGGTACAAACAAAGAAAAATGATAATCCACCTCAATTACTTGGGTAAAGGTATCTACACAGCCGTTGCGGTCGTAGGCATACAAGGTTACTTCAAACTTGCCTATGCTGTCGAAACTGTGGGTAAAAAAGGGCAACACGTAGCTGGAACCGTCGTCCATGTCCCAAAAAATACTGGTTTCAAAAAGCGAGGCATTGCTAAAGCTAACCTCGGGAGTCAAAAAATCCACCACATCTTGGTCCACCGTAAAATATGCCGTCAGGCTGTCGTTCAATTCAACGCCCACTTGAAGCAGGGTATCGCGTTTGCAACCGTTGGCATCAACAACCTGCACCTTAATCCATTGCCCGCCCATTAAATTCGCCAAAACATCGCCGCCCGGCAAGGTATCGTTCCAAATAAAAGCAAAGGGAGCTGTAGGCCCCACCGGCACAATTTGGAATTGACCAAAACCTTGGTAGCAGGTATCGTTTATGGACAGCACCTGCAAAACAAAGGCCGTAGGGTCGCCAACGTAAACGCTATCTGAAGCCGAACAGCCCTGAGCGTCGGTTGCGGTTACGGTGTAGTAGCCGCGGGGCAGCCCTGTTGCTGTAGAGGTGGTTTGAGCGGCGGGATCGTTCCAAACGTAGGAATACGGAGCTATGCCCCCAACCACATTGACGCTGGCCGTTCCATCGTCAACAGGGCACTGCGAATCGGTACTGCCCATGTTGAGCAGCAAACTGATGTAATCAAAGTTGAACGGCGGTGCGCCCGACAACAGATTCCCGCACACATCTGAAATGGAGCCCAGCACCTGAACCGAAAACTGCCCGCTGCCCGTTAGGGGGCTCGCAAGTACAAGTTCAAAGGTTCGGCCGTAGCTGGCTCCAGCAGCGCAATCGGACGAAAAAACCGACAAAACGCCCACCGGCCCATTGGGGCCTTGCACCTGAAAATCCGCGGCTTGAACCGAACTGCACTCTATGTTTTCAGAAAATTCCAACACCAACCGTTGTGCATTGCAGGCCGCCGAAGGCGAAACCGAGACCAAAGAAGGGGGCGTATTATCGGGAACAGCGGCTGTACTGATGGAAAAATCCAGTTGATACCCACTTTGATTTTGACCAAACGTATAGTTTGAAATGTATAAAGCAAAGGTTTGGCCCTGAACCACCGGCAGCATAGGCTCGTTCTGGTCGCCCAATTGCCCATTGGCCCCCGTTATTCCGTTGTTCGTGGTTTGGGCACTGAAATTGCAAATCACTTCCAAGGCCGCATTGCTGGCAATATCAGAACAGTTGAAATTGGTCAGATTAAACAAAGCCCAATCGTAATCGCTGGTTCCAGTGTATGGAATAATGTTAAAACCTAAATTCCCGTTCGATTGTATGGTAAAAACATACCACTGCCCGTTGGTTTCTCCATTCAAGCAACTCAAGGAGGAACTGATTTCGTTGAGAAAATTATTGGGCTGGGGGTTTAACACCGGAACATCGTACAGGCTGTTGCACACAGGCGTTGCCCCGAGGCAATCGGAAGTGGTGGGAGTTTGGGCATAGGTCTTTTGGCCAGCAAAACCCAGCACAAAAAGCACCAATGCGAAAACAACAGAACGGATAAAACCCTTCATTTTCTCAAGTGTACGAAAAAAAACAAAAAGATGGTGGATTTTCGGGGCCAATGCCTATGGTTTTTTATCTTTGCCTGAACGTCAAAATTAATCAAACGTAGCTTATGAAAATCACTGTCGTAGGAGCTGGCAACGTTGGAGCAACATGCGCCGATGTAATTGCCCACAAAGAACTGGCCAATGAGGTCATTTTAATTGACATTAAAGAAGGGCTTGCCGAAGGCAAATCGCTGGATATGTGGCAAACGGCTCCGGTGAATTACTACAACACCCGAGTAAAAGGCTACACCAACAACTACGAACCCACCGCCGGTTCCGATGTGGTGGTTATTACCTCAGGCCTGCCACGCAAACCGGGCATGAGCCGCGACGATTTGATTGCGACCAATGCCGGAATTGTTAAGTCGGTAACCGAAAACATCATTAAATACTCCCCCGATGCCATCATTATTGTGGTTTCAAACCCCTTAGATGTAATGACCTACTGTGCTTACCTAACCGCGAAAATCCCTTCGCAGCGGGTAATGGGAATGGCCGGAATCTTAGATACAGCACGCTACCGCGCCTTTTTGGCCGAAGCCCTAAACGTTTCGCCCAAAGACATTCAAGCAATGCTGTTGGGCGGCCACGGCGATACCATGGTTCCCCTACCCCGATACACCACGGTGAGCGGAATTCCTGTTACCGAAATGATTGACCAAGCAGCTTTGGACGCCATCGTAGAACGCACCAAAAAAGGGGGCGGCGAGCTGGTCAACCTTATGGGAACCAGTGCCTGGTTTGCTCCCGGGGCGGCAGCCGCTCAAATGGTGGAAGCCATTGTGCGCGACCAAAAGCGGATTTTCCCCGTTTGCACTTGGCTTTCAGGCGAGTATGGCTTGAAAGACATTTACCTGGGCGTCCCCGTTGTTTTAGGTGCCAAAGGCATTGAACGCATCATAGAATTAGACCTGACCGAGGCCGAAATGGAATTGGTCAAGGAATCGGCCAAATCTGTAAAAGAGGTCATGAATGTGTTGGACAACATGAACGCCTAAGCGTTTCAATTTCGTTTTACAGGCGACCCCGCACATGGCTGGGTCGCCTTTTTTTGCAAAAACGGCAAAGCAATTCACAGTAAAAAAAACAAACTGTGTTGAACTTGAAGGCGGCCCGCGCCCCCGATTGAACCGGCAGTGGACGGCTGCCCAACCCGGCAAACAGCGCCTTAGGAGGCGACCTTGGGAGCCACCGCAAGGCCCTGTTTGCAGGTTGGGCAGGCGGGCACTACAGGTGAAAGCGGGAAAAGGCGCCCCAATTTTTCAACCCAAGGCCTTTAAAAAACGCTGCGTTTTTAATGCAAAAAATCACCCAAATATTGGCGGGGTTGCAGGGCCATCAATTCATTTTCAAGCTCAGAATTCAACTGCAAACTGCGCACAAAGGCCTGCAAATGCTGCAGACTTAGCGATTCGCCGGTGCGCGAAAAGTCCTTTAGTTTATCGTAGGCATCGGCCAAGCCCTCGCGCCGCAGTATTGTCTGAATGGCCTCGGCAATCACCTCGGGATGCCGGTCTAAATCGTCCATAATAGCCTGGGAGTTCAATTTTATTTTTCCTAACCCTTTTTTAATCGAGACTAGGGCTATCATCAAGTGCGAAAAGGGCACGCCCACATTGCGCAGCACTGTGCTGTCGGTCAAATCGCGCTGCAAACGGCTTATGGGCAACTTGACCGGAAAAAACTCCAGCATGGGAATGCTCCATAGTAAATTTCCTTCGGCATTTTCAAAGTCTATCGGATTGACTTTGTGAGGCATAGCCGATGAGCCTACTTCGTTTTTGCGGATGCGCTGCCGGAAGTAATCCATAGAAATATACTGCCAAACGTCGCGGCAAAAATCGATAAGAATCACGGCAATGCGCTTCCATGCATCAAAAAAAGCACCCAACATGTCGTAGTGTTCAATTTGAGTGGTAAAGCGTTGCCGCTCTAAACCCAGGTGCTCGCGGCAAAACCGATCGGCAAAAGCCGGCCAGTTCTGCTGCGGATAAGCCGCATAATGGGCATTGAAATTCCCAGTTGCACCCCCAAACTTGCATTGAAAATCAATGGATTGAAGCATCTTTGCTTGATTCTCGAGGCGTTCTACAAACACCATCCACTCCTTGCCCATTCGGGTAGGCGATGCCGGTTGCCCGTGCGTGCGGGCCAGCATCGGTACGTCCTTGAAAGCTTCGGCCTGCACGCGCAAATGCTGAATCAAGTCTTGCAGCAACGGCTCGGCCACTTCTTCTTGCCATTCTTTAATCGACAGGGGAATGGCGGTATTGTTGATGTCTTGCGAGGTAAGCCCAAAGTGAATAAAAGCCTTGCTTTTAGATGGCATGCCCAGGTCGTCAAAGACCTGCTGCATAAAATATTCTACGGCTTTCACGTCGTGGTTTATCCGGGCTTCAATTTCTTTCACAGAAACCACGTCTTGATCTTGAATTTTGAGCAGCCGTTCGCGCAACCCTACTTTTTGTGCACGCAGCAAAGGTGGAAAGCCGGGCAAATTCGCATCCGACAAGGCCAAAAAATACTCGGTTTCTACCCGAATTCTGTACTTAATCAGGGCATATTCAGAAAAATAAGAAGAAGCTGCGGCCGTAATTCCGGCATACCTACCGTCAATCGGACTAATGGATTTCAGGGAATTCAAGGCACTCATAAACACAATCTAAGGCACGAAGTTACGAAGGAAATTGCTGGGTCGTTGGATTTTTTTAAAGGGGGCGCCTAATCCCGCTTTCACCTGTAGGCGGCTTGGGCAACCGGTCGGCAATCCCGGCTGCGGTGGCTCCTGAAGTCGCCTCCTCGCCGGCTTGCCGATGCCGGTTCCCCGGCGCCGCCTGCCGGTTCAATCGGGGGCGCGGGCCCCGCATTCCATAAACCAAATTCCTACCCAACAGGCCATTAAAAAGAAAAGCCGGCAGAACCTGAAAATTTACGGCAGTCTTGTACCTTTAGGGCAAGAATGAAGGCGATTTTTGCATACCTAAGGGGAAGTCTCCTGGTTTGGGCAGGTTCAGCTTGTGGGCTAACGGCCCAAATTGGAGGCAGTTTTACCTATGCATTTTTGCAGCTGCCTCAATCGGCCCGAATCGAAGCTCTGGGCGGCAGTCAAGTGGCTATAATGGACAACGACCCCGGCATGGCCTTTCAAAATCCAGCCTTGTTAAATCGCAGCATGCACCTGCAAGCCGCCTTAGATTTCAATGCCTATTTTGCCAACATCGGATATGGGTCCTTTGCCGTGGCACACCGATTCAAAAAGAAAGGCACCCTGTTTGGGGGCGTGCAGTATTTCGACTACGGGAGTTTTACCGAAACACAAGAAACCGGGCAAATTATTGGAGAAGTTAGGGCCAACGATCAAGCCATTTACTTGGGGTATGCTCAACCCATTTTAGACAGCACCTGGCATGTGGGCGGGCATTTTAAAGCCGTTTTCAGTGCCTATGCCGGATATACCAGCATCGGAGCCGCAGTAGATCTGGGCTTGGCCTATCGAAGCAAAAACAAAAGAACCGTTTTGGGCCTGGTATTCAAAAACATGGGCAGCATGATTGACCCTTACACCACCAACAACTACGAACCTCTGCCTTTTCAAATTCAGTTTGGTTTCGCGCATCAGCTAGAACATCTGCCCTTGCGGTTCACAGCAACCGCAAACAACTTGCAGCAGCCCGACTTGAGTTTTTTAGACATCGACAACCCAATAAACATAGACCCTTTAACCAACGACAGCAGTGTAAACCGCATTAGTGTGGGCGACAACATTCTAAGGCATTTTATTATTGGTGCCGAATTGATGCCCTTTAAGCAGCGTTTGTTTTTTAGAATCAGCTACAATTTTTTGCGGGGCGGCGAGCTAAGCTCATTGCAATCAGATGCCGCAGCCGGTCTAAGCTGGGGGCTTGGAGTTCGAATTTCGCATTTTACGTTTTCGTATTCCAGGGCCACCTACCATGCGGTGGGATCGCCCAACCACCTGACTTTACAAATCAACGCCGGCAAACTATTTGCTAAAAAGAAACTACCCGCCACCGATGCCCCCCGAACCGGAATCTAAGCCCCTAAAGCACATCAACATAGCCATCGACGGCTTTTCCTCTTGTGGCAAAAGCACCCTAGCAAAAGCCCTAGCCCGCACCTTGCACTATCGATATTTAGATACGGGTGCCATGTACCGAGCGGTGGCATATTTTGCCCTGCAAAAAAATTTGATTTCCCTAGAAGGTCAGGTAAAAACCGCACAATTAATACCCTTGCTTCCCAACATGCAGTTTGGCTTTGTTTTGGACGCCCAAAGCGGAGCCTCCTTGGTTGCCTTGGAAGGCAAAACCGTAGAACCCTTTATCCGAAACCTGCAAATTGCCACGCTGGCCAGCAAGGTTAGTCAAATTAGAGCGGTTCGCGATTATGTGCAAATCTTGCAAAAGCAAATGGCCAGCGAAAAAGGAGTGGTCATGGACGGACGCGACATTGGAACTGTGGTTATGCCTCAGGCAGAATTGAAAATTTTTATGACGGCCGAGCCCCAAGTTCGAGCGCTGCGCCGGCAAATGGAATTGGAAAACCAAGGCAAACCCATGGATTTGCAAACGGTGCTAGAGCAGCAAATTGCCAGAGATTATGAAGATGCACACCGGAAAGAAGACCCCTTGCGTCAGGCTGAAGATGCCCTGGTTTTGGACAACACCCATTTGAGCGCCGAACAGCAGTTGAAATTGGCTTTAGAATGGGTAAAGCAAGCCCTGCAGCAAGAATAAACGGTGGGCAACCCATTCAAATACGCTGGGTTTAGAAAAAACCATAACCCCCTGACCTTAAACCCAAATTCGTTGCCGGCATGCTGAGCGATTCAGACCTGATTAAACTGGCTCAAAGGTACGCCGGCCCTGACTTTATTGAGGCCGACCCGATTTCCATTCCCCATCGCTATACCCAGAAGGAAGACATCGAAATTGCGGCCTTCTGCACGGCATTGATTAGTTGGGGCAATCGACGGAGCATACTTAGGTCGGCCCAGCATTGGATGCACTTAATGTGGGATAGCCCCTATGAATTTGTAATGCAGGCCAAGGAATCGGAGTTGAACAGCCTAAATGGATTTGTGCACCGCACCTTTAATGGTACCGATGCCAAATGGTTGGTTTTGCGGTTGCGCAGCATGTACCAGCAAGAAGGATTGGAAGCCTGTTTTTCAGTGGCACTAAAAAGGGAATCGGACTTTGGCCGGGGGCTGCAGCAATTCAGAATCCGATTTTTGCAGGGGCAAGACCCGGGGCGCAGCGGCAAACACCTTGCCGACCCAGTGCGAGGTTCAGCGGCCAAACGCATCAACATGTTTTTACGCTGGATGGTGCGCAGCGATCAAGAGGGGGTTGATTTTGGATTGTGGGATTCTATATCGGCCAGCCAACTTCACCTGCCCCTGGATGTGCATTCGGGAACAGTAGCTCGAGAATTGGGCTTGCTATCCCGCAAACAAAACGATTGGCAGTCGGTGGTGGAACTTACTGCCAAGGCTAGACAGGTATTGCCACAGGACCCGGCCTTTCTAGATTATGCGTTGTTTGGTATGGGGGTAGAAGCCGCCCATCTAAAAAAAAGGTAAATCATCGGTGCCAAATTCAGACTGCATTTTACCAACGCAGCAATCCAGGCATCACCTTTCGGCGCCAAATTCCAGTGAGAAACACAGCCCCGTCGCCCACAATTAACCCTTTGTTGAGCATGGGAACAACCGGAAATTTGCCCTGTTTGGGAAGGGGAATTTGTTGCCGTTCTGGACGTCCGGCGGGAGGCAGCTTCCAGGTTAGCAGTTCCGCTTTTCGGGGATTGTCCATAAACTGCAGTTCTTTTTCGGGCGTAAATTCGGTGGTTTCTGGATGTTCCAGCCAAGCCAGTTTCAGGGTGTCGTTCGACATGGCCGTTAGAACCGACAAAAACATTCCATTGTCGTTTCGGCTTACCTGTCTTTTGGGCAGCTTCATGTTCCAGATGGATTGATTCGTGGAGTCCAAAGCAAATACAAGGATGTCGTTCCTATAATAGGTATAGGTACAAAATTGCTGAGCCGTGCGGTAATCGGTATAGCAATGTTCTGTATTCAGCCTGTGCTCGGCCAGCACGAATTTATTGCCCCCTGGGGCAGAAAAAACACGCAAAACCTCTACAAATGCGGCTTCTTTGTCGGCCCGGCTTTGAATAAGAGCATCGGTCTTAAAATCGGAAATAAAGGCAGGGTCAACCGCTAGGTCGATGGAATTGGGCCAGGGATCCTGTGGATTTAAAGGAAGGGGTTGAAGCAGAATTCCAGAAACTGCGGCCGCTTTTTTTTGTGGAATTTCATAGGTCATGCACAACCACACGCCGCCTTGAACGGTATCAAGAGAAGCGCCCAAAATTTTACGCTCCCCATATTGCAAGGTTTGGCTGAAAAATTCGCCCAAACTGTCGTCGGGCGAAAACGACATAAGCTGAAAATAGCTTTTGTCTTCGCGGCTGCCAAAGAGGTTGATTTCTTTAGGCCGTATTTGAGTCAGGACCCAAAGTGCTCCTTTGGCATTCATTTGGATTGCTTCGGGCCCCAGTTCGGCACGTTGGAAGGGCAGCGTGGCCTTGTTGGTCCATTCCAAACTCAGGTTGCTGTCAACCACCAGCACCTCGACCTCTACCCCCAATTGCTTGTCTGGGGAATTTACCAGAAAAAGGGCGACCCGGCCTTGGGCCGAATCCGAGACAAAGCGTACGGCGGGCAGCTTTAGTTTTGATTCAATCTGATTCTCAAAGATCAACCGAGGTTTCCCCTCTTCTCTGCCGTCGCTGTCTAAGGGATGAATGAAAGCAAGGGCTTGTTTGCGGTTGGGGTCATACCCGGTTTGAAAGACCAAAAAGCGATTTTGTTGGAAGGCCAATCCGGCAAACCGTGGCCGGTAAAACCGATAGCGTTCCTGAATGGTTTTGCCGTGGTGAAGTTCAATGCTCCGTTCCTCTTGCAAGGTATATAGGTCAAAGACATCTAAAAAGGCTTTGTGGTAACCTAAGGTTGGATCTTTTAATCTAAGCCAAGCTACTTCACCGCTGCCTATGGGGTAAAATTTGCTCAGGGTTTCGTTCCTTGAAAACCCCATTCCTGCCCCCCATTTTAGGGTAAGCGACTGTGCCCATGCACCCAAAAGGGAACTCAGGCAAAACAGGGCTATTAGGAAAGCTCTTCCCATGTTCCATCTTCGGTTTTATTGCCTTGGCTGGGCATGGCCCGGCCACCGTTGGGCTGCTTAGGAGCCAACATTCCACCAATAAAGAGCAATGCCCCGAAAAGCATAATGAATCCGCCCAAGATATAGGCGAAGAAACGGGGGAATTCAAAGACGAATAGGGCCAACAAAATCAGAAACAAGCCTGATGAGAGCATCCATCGTTTTGCAATGCCCCCGCCCATTACCTGAATTCTCATGCCTTGGGTTTCATGTTAAAGTTGTCCACTTTGCGAAAAACAGCTTCTAGGGGTTTGCCCCTCAATCGAGCGGCTACATCGCCTTTTTCAATTGCGTCTTTTACCAAGGGAAGCACATCGGCATAGGCCTTAAGGGTATAGTCAATGTCTTCCATGGAATGGGCCGCCATCATGTTGTGGTTTCCCTGCCACAATACGCCCCTGCGGATCATTTCTTGCTGAAAATAGGCTTTCACCTCTAGGGCATTCCCAACACCGGCCTCTAGGGTAACGGTGGTACGGCAGGGAAAACCCTTGCATTTTGTAAGGTGTTGCATGCCTAAGGATTCGGCCAAGGCATTGTATCCGTCCATCAGCACCTTTCCTTTGTTGGCCAAATCGGCAGGAACATTCAGCCGTTCTAATTCATCTAAAGTCGCCAATGTAGCGGCCAGCGAAAGGGCCTCCCCACCAAAGGTAGTGAAGAAGAACACATCGGTATTGAAGTGTTCCATCACATCGCGGCGTCCGGTTAAAAAGGCGATGGGCATTCCATTGGCGACGGCTTTTGAATAGACGGCCAGGTCGGGCTTCAATCCAAAGTACTCTTGAGCGCCCCCCAGTGCCAGCCTAAATCCGCTCCACATCTCATCAAAAATAAGCAAGGTTCCATTTTCTTTGCACAGGCGCGCTACTTCGTGCAAATATCCCTCTGCAGGGCGATCAAACACGAAGGGTTCCATAATCACTGCGGCTACAGAAGAGTCTAGCGATTCTTTTAAGGAATCAATGTTGTTGTAATCGAAGGTGTTGGTGAGGGCTCCGACCGAGCTGGGAATTCCATTGGCGCGTGAGGTAACAGCGATGTACCAATCGTGCCAACCGTGGTAACCGCAGCACAGGATTTTTTCGCGTCCGGTATGTGCACGTGCGATGCGTACGGCTGCGGAGCATACGTCGGCGCCCGACTTGCTAATGCGAATGGATTCGGCATTGGGAATGATTTTATGCAAGCGTTCTGCAACGCGGTATTCCAATTCGTGCATCAGGGAAAAGGTAATTCCGTCGCCCAGCTGATTGATGATGGCTTGATCGACTGCGGGCCAGCCATACCCCAAAGAAAGCGGGCCAATAGCGGCGTTCCAATCCAGATATTCATTGCCGTCCACATCCCAAACCCGGGCACCCTTGCCTCGTTTTAGGTAAATAGGGGCGGCACCCAGCGAATATTGGCCGGGACCTTTGGCCATGGTTTGGGTAACCGGGGGCATAATCGCTCTAGCCTGTTCATATAATTTCAGCGAAGCAGAAATCGTGGGATAATCTTGGTTTAGGTTAACTGTATTTGCCATTTAGAAATGGGATTAATGATGAAAGGAATGAACAAAGGTAGAACAAGATTTTGGCAGGAAAAAGGGTATATTTAGAAAAGAGCTTTCCCAAAAATCCCGTTAAAAGTCAACGGGGCTTAAGCAAGAGCGGGCATACAAAGGAACGAAAAAGGAGGCAAAGGCGACCAA
>Ga0079300_10000190_pt1 | contig 21196 bp, 21 predicted proteins | sample Wag4_2014_7_11_FD_74799 | JGI IMG/M metagenome (GOLD analysis project Ga0079300, IMG submission 74799) | Fresh water microbial communities from Ohio, USA - Utica-2 Time Series HT 2014_7_11 | ecosystem: Environmental > Aquatic > Freshwater > Water tank | place: USA: Ohio | collected 2014-07-11
TCCCCCGAGCCGGCCGCCGGCGTGCTCTATCTGGTGGGCACGCCGATCGGCAACCTGGGCGACCTGTCCCCCCGGGCGCGCCAGGTACTGGCCGGCGTGCAGCGCATCGCCTGCGAGGACACCCGCCACAGCGGCCTGCTGCTGCACCAGCTCGGCGTGCGCCAGGCCGGCGGCGGCCCCCAGCTGGTGAGCTTCCACCAGCACAACCAGGCCAGCCGCATCCCCGAGTTGCTGGCCGCCCTGGCGGCCGGCGAGGCGGTGGCGGTGATCAGCGACGCCGGCCTGCCGGGCATCTCCGACCCCGGCGAGGAGCTGGTGGCCGCCGCCCGCAACGCCGGCCACGCCGTGATCTGCGTGCCCGGCCCCACTGCCGTGACCACAGCCCTGGTGAGCAGCGGCCTGCCCTGCGGTCGCTTCTGCTTTGAGGGCTTCCTGCCGGCCCGCACCGGCCAGAGGCGGGCCCGGCTGCTGGAGCTGGCCAGCGAGCAGCGCACACTGGTGCTCTACGAGGCCCCGCACCGGCTGCTGGCCCTGCTCGCCGATCTGCTGGAGCTGATGGGCGACCGGCCGCTGCGGGTGGCTCGGGAACTCACCAAGCGCCACGAGGAGCAGGTGGGCCCCACGGTGAGCGCGGCCCTGGAGCACTTTCGCCGCCAGCCGCCCCAGGGGGAGTGCACGCTGGTGCTCGGGGGTGCCCCCGAGCCGGAGCCCCCCAGCTGGGATGCGGCCGGTCTGCGAGCTGAACTGCAGGCGCTGGTGGCCGCAGGGCTGGGCAGCAAGGAGGCCGCCCGCCAGCTGGCCGAGCGCAGCGGCCACAGCGCCCGCGAGCTCTACGCCCTGCTGCACCATGCCGAATGAGCAACCCGCCACGGCAAACTCGGCACAACCGGCCAGCGCGCCGCCTCACCTGCCGATTCACCCATGCTGCTGCGACTGCGACTGCTGCTGGCCAGCCTTGGCGGCGGCCTGCTGCTGCTGCTGATCCTCTGCCTTGGCGCCCAGAACCTTGAACAGCGCCCCCGCCTGTGGCTGGGCTTCACCGGCACGGCACCACTGCCGGCCGGCTTCCTGGTGGGGCTGGCCCTGGCGGTGGGTGTGATCAGCGGCGGCTGCAGCGCTGCCCTGCTGGCCCCCCGCCCCGATCAGCTGCCCGGCAGGGAGTAGAGGCTGCCCTCGATCACCACCCGGCTGATGCCCTGGGCCAGCAGGTATGGGGCCGTGCGCTGCAGCAGGCTGAGGTCGGGCAGCGGGATGACCCGCTGGCTGCGACCGCACTGGCGCTTGGCATGGCGGGGATTCACGTACACCTGCAGCGCCTGCCGCTCCGCCTCCTCCTCCGACAGGGGGCCCAGATCAGCACACTCACTCAGGGCCACCGGCTGGAGCTCCACCGTCTTGTCCACCAGCAGATAGGCCGTGGCTGGCAGCTGGGCCTCACTCAAACAGCGGCACTGCACCGGCTCCTGGCCCACCACCACCGCAGCCAGCTCATCCTCCTCATCGCCGCTGTCCTCATCGCCGCTGAATTCATCAAGATCCTCGCCATCGGTCTCCGCCTCCTCGCCGGCGAAGTCGTCGGCGTCATCGATCGCCAGCACACCGAGGCCGTCGTCGCTGTCATCGGCACCCGTGACGGGCGCCACAGCATCCTCAGCGGGATCTTCGGCGGGATCCTCAGCAGGATCTTCGGCGGCCGGTTCGAAGGCCAGGGCAACCAGAGGAGGATCAGAGGGCACCGCACCAGCCTCACCCTTGCCGCGCTGCAGCTTGAGGGCGGCGTAGTCCTCTGGGGAGAGGGCAGTCTTCACCACACGGCTCACCGTGTTGGGGCTGCACCCGAAAGCGCTGGCCAGCGCCGCAGCTGTCGCCCCCTGCCGGTAGGCGGCCACAATCTCTTCCTTCTGGGCGTCGCTCAGCCGGGAGGCCGCCATTCAGCTCTGCAGTCAGACCAGCGCCCCACCCTAGGCGTCCCTAGGCCCGTCGCCGCACTGCCAAAATGCCGGAGGTGCTCCCTTAGCTCAGCCGGATAGAGCAGCCGCCTTCTAAGCGGCCGGTCGCTGGTTCGAATCCAGCAGGGGGCGTGAGATCAAGCCGGGGTGCCCGCAGCACAACCGCACCAACAGGGAGGGAAGGGCGGTGAGCATGCATCCTGCAGGCCAGGCCAAGCGGATACAGAGCCTTTCTACAGCACAGATCTTCTCAACTAAGCGGCTCTTTTCGCCATACTGAGTGAACCTGAGCTCACCAAAATGAGTCTTCAGCACTTTGCCCTTGTTCTGGCTGCATCGACGGCGTCCATCAGCAACATCAGCTCAGCCATTCACAACAGCCCACCATTAGTCGTGCAGCAGATGAGCGGCAAGCGAACGCCAGATCAAGCCAGCTGGACAAACCCTGCATCCAGCTCGTGTCTATACTCCATGAGCTGGACATGCAGCCCAGACAAACTCGCAGACGTCAACAGTCTGGACACCATCCAGGGGCCTGATTTGATGCTGAACGCAGCTGCTGCTGCAGGTCTGATTGCAACACTCTGCCTGAATCGTCGGCTTCGTCGTGTCTCCCTGCGGCAGCTGGGCTGGCAACAGCAGCGGGTTCAGCGCTCCTGGCGACCTCCCGGAGTCTGGTGATGGAAACAACCCCAAGTCTCCATCGTTTGAACAACAGCCAGGGGCTGCCAATGGCGACCGCCGATCCCCGTCCAGCCATGCTGCTCTGGGTCTGCGGGAAAACGTTGATTCTGGTATTCCTGATCATCGTGATCGCCACGGTGCTGCCCTTGGCCCCGCGCTCCGTTGAATGGGGAACCCAGCTCACCAGCCAGATCCTCCATGCGGCGTTCCTGCCTCTGATCGGCGTGGCACTGCTACGGGTGGGCTCCCTGCTGCAGCCATGGCCTCAGCCGAGTTCCGATCCATCCTTGGCCATGCGTCTCGCACGCCGCCGCCACACCGCACTGCAGTTCAGCCGGCGGGGGGTGGTGAGCCTGTCCCTGCTGGCGGTCTGGCATGTCCCGCTGTTCCTGGGCAGTATCACGCTGATCGATCAGCGCAACGCGGCGGAAATCGAGGCCCTCAGCAAGAGCCTGGAGAGGGATGCGCTGTCCGTTCAACGGGCATCGGTTGCCGAGATCCCTGAAGATCAGCGCATCACCTTGATCAGCCAGATCGAAACCAGGCAACAGCAGATCGGCAGGGATGCCAGCAGCCGTGGCAACGCAGCACGCTTCGCCCTCCTGCACAACGCCCTGCGCAGCCTGGTGCTCTGCCTCGCCTACGTGGCGGGCTTCCTGGCCCTTGGCCGCCGTCGCTTTTGCTGAGGAATCAGGCCCCCCAAAGCCTCTGCAAAGCCTGGATATCAGTCGGCGTGAATGTCGTGTTGCCAACCCAGTTGTATGACATCACGGTGTCTCTGCTGTTGTAGCGCGGATTGCCGCCCGAGCCGTAGGGATGGTCGAGACCAACGGCATGGCCTATTTCATGCCTGATCACATGCTTTTCAAACCTTGTGAGATCCCATCCCTTCTTGTCCTTCCAATACACATCAAACGAATTTTTACCCTTGTAAGCCACGCCTTCACTGCCCCCCAGTTTGCCAGCACAGTAAACGCGGATGTCCGCGTCAGCTGGGGACGAGACCTGCTTGAAAGCCAGGCCCGTGAGGCGATCCAGCAGCTCAAAGGTTCGGTGAATGAAGGTCTGTTCATCCCGTGACATCGGCAAATTGCCGCGGCCGCGACCCCGATCATTGATGGCGTACTCCACGATTCCATCCCCACCGGAAAAGCTCCAAAGGCTTCTGGCCCAGCCCTTACTGGTGATCGCGGCGGGATCCAAAGTCTTGCCGGATCGGCGGTGCGCGGCCTCGGAGGAATGCTGACGACCCACCGGAGCAGACTTCCAGGCATCCATCAGCAGCAGGCGGCAGGTCAGAGCACAGCATGCAGCAGCCCGGGCCTCGCTGTGGCCAAAAAACCCGAGGTTGTTGTGAATGTCACATCCGCATGTTCGCTACATCGCCCTCGCCTGGAATGCAGCCAATCAGCCAGCGAAAGGACGCTTCCTTTGCCGCTGATCGATTGCAGAATGCGGATTCAACGCGCCGCAGGCTGAAGACCACTGGACAGCACCCACCAGCTTCAGCTCAGGCAAGGACAGACCTACCTGCTGGGCCAGTCGTCCGAGCAACGCCGCTGCGTTCAGATCACCTGCCATGAGGGGGTGGCCCGGCTTGCCGTGGGCTTCGATGCACAGTTCCAGGACGTGACCCTGGCCTTCTGCGGTGATCCGGAGGGGCAGTGGTTGCGCCTTCCCCAGGGGGTGATGCTGATGTTGGAGGCGGTGAGCCCCTGCAGCCTGCGGCTGCACTACGCCGAGCACTGCCCGGTGCACCACGATCTGCTCATGCAGTGGCTGATCGCCCTGCATCTGGTGCGCCATCCAGTGGGCACCGAGGCGCGCCTGGTGGCCCTGTTCCAGCTGCTGGTGATGCAGTTCGGCATTCGCCGCAGGGACGGCTACCTGCTGCCCTTCACTATTCCCCACTCCCGCCTGGCCGAACTGATCGGCGCCACCCGTTCCACGGTGACGCGCCAGATCAATGCCCTGCGCCAGCAGGGAGATCTGCGGATCAGCGGCGACGACGGGCTGATGTTCGGCGACAGCCTGATCGAGGACAACCCCCTGCCCCGCCTCTACTGATCAACCGAAACCCAGGATGTAGTGAAATCAAGGTGATCAGTCCACAGTCAAGTCAGCTGTGAACCCCAAATTAAATCGATCAGGCATGGCCAGAAGCACAAGCCGCAGTGCTGCAAATGCTTCTCAATTGCCCATCAGGGGTTCCAATCACACCGGGCGAGCAAGTCACAAAGGCAACAATTGCCCGTAGCATTTGTCACAACAAATCCCGTGAACGAGCATGACGGCCTCCCCTGAGCTCAGCACCATCAGCGGCACTGCGGTGGCCACCGGTCCCGCCGGGCGCGCGCTCGCCCAGCCGATGGACGCGGCCCTGGTGGACGCCCTGCAGAGCCACCTCACGATGGAGCGCCAGGCCAGCGCCGCCTACTTCGCCATGGCCATCTGGTTCGCCGAGCGGGAACTGCGGGGCTTCTCCCACTTCTTCAAGCAGGAAGCCAGCAGTGAGCAGGAGCACGCCGCAACGTTCGCCGACTACCTGATCGCCCGCGGCCAGACCGTGCAGCTCCAGGATCTCGCCGCTCCCCGCCAGGAGTGGAGCACGCCCGAACAGATCTTCGCCGCCTCCTTCCAGCTGGAAGCGGACGTGACGGCCTCGCTGCAGCAGATCTACGCCATGGCCGAGCGCGCCGCCGACCTGCGCACCACCGTGTTCCTCGATCCGATCGTGGATGCCCAGGTGACGGCAGAAAACGAATTCGCCCACCTGCTCGGCCGGGTGCGCTTCTGCCAGGGCCAGCCCGCCGCCCTGCTGATCGTGGATGGCGAGCTCAGCGACGACAAGCACAGTCCCGCCAAGCTGGCCTGATTCAGGTAGTAGCCGATCAGCAGGGCAGGGGACGACTGGCGATTTCCACCAGAAAGGCCATCCCGAGCTGATCGCTCACCCCGCGGCGCTGCCAGGCCCGGGCCGTGGCCAGGAGCTCGCGGCGGCGCGCCTGCAGCTGGGCCAGGTCGCGCTGCAGGCGGATCAGCAGGCCACCGTGCTGACAGCGGCCCATCGCCTGGTTCAGCACCCGGCTGCGCTGGCGAAGGGCGTCCACTTCCCGGCAGAGACTGCCGACCACGCTGTCGGCGGTGCGAACCGTTGCCGGACTGGGAAGCGTGGCGGGCATGCCGGTGGCCACTTGTTGAGAACGACTCGCAACCTAGGCGACCAGGGCAGCCTTTTGCAAGCGATTCTCAATGGCAACTGCCCCTCTGTGTCTGTTGTGTCCTGCCACTCCCGCCGCGCCTGCTCAGCACTGCCCAGCAACCTCAGGGATTGCAACGGGGGCACTGGCCGGGGTCAGCCTGCTTCAGGCCATCCCGCCGGGGGTGACGCTCACGCTGGCCGCAGCCCTCGCAGCCCCACACTTCGATCGCCGTGAGCGCGGTGGGCCCGCCGCACCATCCGCAGGGCAAGCCCGGATCGGTGTGCACCAGGCCCCAGCCCGGAGCTGCGCAGGCTGGGCAAGGCGTGGCCAGGCGGCGCACCAGGGACACCCCCAGGCGGCGGATCGAGCGCATCCGGGTGGGGTTGCGGTGGGCGCGCATGTCCGTTTCCAGCCACACCCGGCCCTGGGGATCGCTGCGCCGGCAGGCCGCCAGCGCATCCCGAAGGCGTGCCGGCTCAGTGAGGTCCTTGTGCCACGGGCCGGCATCGGCTGTGGCGGGACGGACGAGCACCCCGTGAGACGGGAAACCCACCCGCCGCAGCCAAGGGGCAGGATCCTCGTTTGGCCCCAGCAGCGTGTAGGCGTAGTTGGTGCGCCACTCCAGCCGCTGCTCCACCACGGTGATCCCCCGCTCGCGGTCCACGAACAGCAGCAGCTCCTGGCCCACCGGCAGCAGGGGCACGGCTGGATGGGGGCCGAAGCTGGCCTCACTGGCCAGGCCCAGCTGCAACCCCGTGGCCTCCAGGCCGAGCATCGCCTTGCGGCGGCAGGTGCCAAGGGCATCACCCAGGCGCTCCACCTCGCCGCTGAAGGTGCCCAGGGCGTTGGTGTCGCAGGCGCTCACCTCAAGGGAAGCGCCCAGGCCCAGGGCAAAGGGCCTGGCCAGGGCCCGTTCCTTGCCATGCAGCGTGGTGAGGCAGATCCGCCGCCCCGCAGAGGGGCCTGATGGCACGGCTGCAGCCTGGGGCATGGTGTGTCTGATGCGCTCCTGGAATCAGGCGGGCTGCTCGAGCGCCTGGGCATCAGGCTGATCGGGTTCCTCGGGGATCACGATCCGCAGCAGCACCGGTGCCAGGAAGGTGGTGCCGATCACCATCAGCAGGATGGCGGCCTCCAGGGCCGGCGTGAGGATGCCGGCCTGGGTTCCCAGCCCCAGGAAGATCAGACCCACCTCGCCGCGGGGCATCATCCCCAGGCCCACCACCAGTCGATTGGTGGGTTCCTTGCTCAGGTAGCTCCAGCCGGCGGCCACCTTGCCGGCGATCGCCACCACCAGCAGGAAGGCGGCCACCAGAAGGCCCTCGCGGTTGGCGGGATCGAAGGGGTTGAGCACCGAGAGGTCCATGCCGGTGCCGATCAGCACGAAGAACACCGTGGCGAACAGGGCCACCAGGGGCTTCACGGCCGTGTCGATGTCGTGGGTGTGCTTAGAGGCACTGAGGATCAGGCCGGCGGCGAAGGCGCCCAGGGCCGCCTCCAGGCCGATCGCCTGGGCGGCAAAACAGCAGAGGGTGAGCACCACGAAGCTGGCCACGGCCACATCCCCCGGTGCCTTGAGCCGGTCCACCACCCAGTCGAAAGCGGGGGCGGCCTTGCGGCTCAGCACCAGGGCCACCGCCACGAAAGCCACGGCCGCCAGACAGAGCCTGATCAGCGGCCCGAAGCTGAAGGCACCGCCGCCCACCACGGCCACCACCACCGCCAGGATCACGATGCCGAGGATGTCGTCGAGCACGGCGGCGCCGATCACGATCTGGCCCTCGCGCTTCTTGAGCCACTTGAGCTCGCCGAACACACTGGCGGTGATGCCGATCGAGGTGGCCGTCATGGCCGCCCCGGCGAACACGGCCGGGATCAGCGGCACATGAAAGAGGTAGTAGAGGCCAGCGGTGCCCAGGGCAAAGGGCAGCGCCACCCCGGCCACCGCCACCGTGGTGGCCTGCACGCCCACGGCCACCAGTTCGTCGAGTTCGCTCTCCAGACCGGTGAGGAACAACAGGGCAAACAGGCCGATCTGCGACACGGCCTGCAGGCTGGGGAAGGTCTCGTTGTAGACCTCGCTCACCGCCTCCGGCGTGATCCCGGCCAGGGAACCCACCAGACCGGTGACCACGCTGCTCAACTGGGCCTGCACCTCGGGCGGCACGATCAGATGCAGGCCGGAGGCGCCGATCAGCACGCCGGCCACCAGTTCGCCAAGGATCGTGGGCAGCTGCAACCGCACCATCAGCTCCGCGATGGCGCGGGCCACCACAAAGATCACCACGAAGCGGCCCACCCCAATCAGGGTTTCCGCCACCTCGAGCTGGTGGGAGCTCACCTCCAGGAGCACTGGAGCCGGAACAAGCATGGAACTTGGTTGCGTTGTGGCAGGGATATAGGCACAGGGATCGCCTGGCTGGGGCGGCGGCGGCGGTCAGGTCAGGGATCGCCCCCGCCGGGTGCACTGGGGGGACGCAGCCCGCGCTCGTGCAACTCCTGCTCAAACGAGCGCGCCAGCTGGGCTTCAGGGCTGTGGCGTGCCACCTGGGCCAGCAGCAGCAGCGTGCGCACACCCAGCCAGCCCAGGGCAATCAGGATCAGCACGGTCATCGCTTGGCCCGCAGGAAGGGGGGAATCCTGGGCACTTCAGGTGCAGGTTGGGGCAGTTGCGAAGGCTGCCGACCCAGTTCCCAGGCAACCGGCCTATGGTTCCGCGCCAACCCTCGCCTGTCGCGATGACCACCTCCACGGCACCGCCCCGGCCCCCGGGCCTGCGGGTGCTGAACCACATCAGCACCACCAACATCAAGGGAGATCTGTTCGGCGGCGTCACGGCCGCGATCGTGGCCCTGCCCCTGGCCCTGGCCTTCGGTGTGGCCTCGGGTGCCGGCGCCGCCGCCGGCCTCTGGGGCGCGGTGCTCGTGGGTCTGTTCGCCGCCCTGTTCGGCGGCACCCCCAGCCTGATCTCGGAGCCCACCGGCCCGATGACCGTGGTGATGACCGCGGTGATCGCCAGCCTGACGGCGCGCAACCCGGAAAACGGCCTGGCCATGGCCTTCACCGTGGTGATGCTCGCCGGCATCTTCCAGATGGTGTTCGGCGTATTGAAGCTGGGCCGCTACATCACCCAGATGCCCTATACGGTGATCTCGGGCTTCATGAGCGGGATCGGTTTCATCCTGATCATCCTGCAGCTCGGGCCCTTTCTCGGCCAGGCGATTCCCAAGGGCGGGGTGATGGGCACCCTCACCGCCCTGCCCCAGCTCCTGCAGAACGCCCGGCCCACCGAAGTGCTGCTGGCGGTGATCACCCTGGCGATCCTCTGGCTCACCCCTGCGGGCGTGAAGAAGGTGGCGCCGCCCCAGCTGATCGCCCTGGTGATCGGCACGCTGCTCTCGCTCACCCTGCTCAGCGGCGGTGGTGACGGCGGCGAGGGCATCCGCCGGATCGGCGAGATCGCCTCAGGCTTCCCCAAGCTGCAGGTGCCCACGTTTGCGCCTGCCCAGCTGCAGACCATGGTGGTGAGTGCCGCCGTGCTCGGGATGCTCGGCTGCATCGATGCCCTGCTCACGGCCGTGATCGCCGACAGCGTCACCCGCACCGAGCACGACTCCAACAAGGAACTGATCGGCCAGGGCCTGGGCAACCTGGTGTCCGGCCTGTTCGGCGGCATCGCCGGTGCCGGCGCCACCATGGGCACGGTGGTGAACATCCAGGCGGGCGGGCGCAGTGCCCTCTCTGGCATCACCCGGGCCCTGGTCCTGATGGTGGTGATCCTGGCGGGCGGGAGGCTGGCCGCCCAGATTCCCCAGGCCGTGCTGGCCGGCATCGCCCTGAAGGTGGGTGTGGACATCGTGGACTGGGGCTTCATCAAGCGCGCCCACCGCATCTCGATCAGCGGCGCCGTGATCATGTATCTGGTGATCGCCCTCACCGTGCTGGTGGATCTGATCGTGGCCGTGGGCGTGGGCGTGTTCATCGCCAACATCCTCACGATCGACAAGATGAGCGCCCTGCAGAGCAAGTCGGTGAAATCGGTGAGCACCGGCGATGGTGCCCTGATGATTCCCGATGAGGAGAAAGCCCTGCTCGATCAGGGCAAGGGCCAGGTGCTGCTCTTCCAGCTCAATGGCGCCATGATCTTCGGGGTGGCCAAGGCAATCGCCCGGGAACACAACGCCATCCGCGATTGCAAAGCCGTGATCTTTGACCTCAGCGAGGTGTCCCATCTCGGCGTGACTGCCGCGTTGGCGGTGGAGAATGCGGTGGAGGAGGCGATCGAGAAGGGCCGCCAGGTGTTTGTGGTGGGGGCTGCCGACACCACCCAGCGGCGCCTGGAAAAGCTTGGCCTGTTCAAGAAGCTGCCAGCTGAACGCACCAGCATCAGCCGCCACGAAGCCCTGCAGCAAGCAGTGGCAGCACTGGCCTGATCGCGGCCAATCCAAACTTCTGGGCCCGGCTTGTCCGGGCCCTTTTTGATGTTGAACAGCCCTCCTGAATAAGCGATTTCAGCACAGACCTGCAGCCCAGATCATGAGCGCAGATCTGCAGCCCAGATGGCGACATGACGCAGCTCTGCCAACGCCATGCCAGTCCAATCCAGGCAGAGTCCGCTTGCGGTTTTGGCCCATTCAGACGATTGATCAGTGCAACTGATCAGCCCGATTTGAGCTACTGGTTGCTAGCTCGAGCCCGACGCACCCAGCCGCCTGCAGCAGTCATTAACGTTTGCCGACCCAATCACAGACATCCCTCCGATGCCTGCGCCACAGAAGTGCCCCCCGGGCGGCTGCGACGCACTCACGCAGCACCTGCGGACCATGGGACGCATCCCGCTGCTCACCGCTGAAGACGAAATCACCCTGGCCCGCCTTGTGCAGGCCGGCCGCCAGGCTCAAGACGTGGCCGAGGAAATGAAACTGCGCGCCGGAGGGGTGGAACCCAGCCTGCAGGCCTGGGCCCTGGAAGCCGGCCTGAGCGTGGGCCAGCTCCGGCGCCGCCTGCGCCTGGCCAACCAGGCCCGCAGCCGCATGGTCCTCGCCAACCTGCGCCTCGTGGTGAGCATCGCGAAGCGCTACCAGCACCGCCCGATCGACCTGGAGGATCTGATCCAGGAGGGCACGATCGGGCTGATCCGGGCGGTGGAGCGCTTTGACCCCAGCCGGGGCTATCGCTTCTCCACCTATGCAGCCTGGTGGATCCGCGACGGCATCGGCAGTGCCCTGGTGGCCAAGGGGCGCACGATCCGCCTGCCGGCCACGATGGTGGACCAACTGCAGAAGCTGCGCCAGGTCCAGCAGACCCTCGGCCACCAGCTGGGCCGGGATCCGAACCTGGCCGAGCTGGCCGCCGCCACGGGCCTCAAGCCCCTGGATATTCGCGAGGCCCTATTCCGGGCCCAGGAGCCCCTCAGCCTCGACGGTCATCACCCCCACGACCAGGAGCTCCGCCTGCTGGACAGCCTGGCCTGCCAGCTCAGTCGGCCCCAGGAGCAGGTGACCTCCACCCTGATGCGCCAGGACATCCAGCGCCTGCTGGCCCAGCTGCCTCCCCAGGAAGCCGAACTGCTGCGCCTGCGCTACGGCATCGGCGAAAGCGAACCCCTCAGCCTCAGCGCCGCGGCCCGGCAGATGGGCATCACCCGGGATATGGCCCGGGGGCTTGAACGACGGGCAACAGCTTCAATCCGCAGGCTTTCGGGTGAATACCTCGATTATCTGGAGGCCTGACGTTCACGCCCTTGGACATGCATTGATTGCCCACTTAGGCGCTGTCCTTGAGGGGATCAAAAGCTCCTTTGGGACCATCGCCATGCCATGGAGCCAGCTTGACCAACAGGATGAATCCAGGCAGGGAGCTTAGGACCTTGAGCAGGAAGAACGGAGGCCAACCCAGCCGCTCAGCAAGGGCCCCAGCCGGTACTGACAACAAGGACCGGCTCAATGCATACACGCCCGAAAGCAATGCATACTGAGTGGCCGATAAACGGGGATTACAGAGACTCATCAAGAGCGCCACAAAAACGGCACCAACCAACCCAGCACCGATGTTTTCCAGGCTCACTGCAGCATCAGCATCGTGATGATGATCCTCGGCGCACTACTGGGCGCGATTGCACTCTTCATGGCCAACGATGAGCAGTCTTCAGGCACCAGCCCTGAGGTAACGCCCAAGGAGACGCTTCTGAGGTTCCGAACGCCCCATTCAGACTGAACCCGCCCGAACGCTTAACCTTCATCAACACTTTCCAGCCCAGATGGACGGAACGCAATGGCCTTTGCCTTCCTGACGAACAGAGTCAGGGGCCTGCAGCGCTGGCGACAGAGGCTCACAGTTCCCCAGTTCACGGTTGTGACTGGCGCCCTTGTGATCCTGCTGGGCACCTTCATCCTCTCGAGTCCCCTCTGCTCCACAGATGATGTGGGCCTCTGGGAAGCCCTGTTCACGGTGACCTCGGCGATCACGGTGACCGGCCTCTCGATCATTGACATCAGCCGTGATCTCACCCCCCTGGGGCAGCTGGCCCTAGCGGGCTTGATCGTCACCGGCGGTCTCGGTCTGATGGCGATCACCACCTTCCTCCAGGGTTTCGTGCAAGGGCGCAGCGGCCTGCGCAACCGCCTGGATCGGGGCAGGGCGCTGGATGAGTTTGGGGTCGGCGGCATCGGGCCGACCTTCAACGGCATCCTGGTTGCCGGATTTTGCGTGATGGGTCTGGGCACGGTGGTGCTCTACACCTTTGGCTTCACGGACATCACCAACCCCCTGGATCGCCTCTGGGCTTCGTTGTTTCACTGCATCAGCGCATACAACAACGCCGGTTTCGGTCTCTGGAGCGACAATCTGGTGCGCTACCGCGACAACCCGGTGGTGAATGGGGTGATTGGCAGCCTGATCGTGGTGGGGGGGATCGGCTGGCGCGTGATCAACGACGTGTGGGCCAAGCGCTTTCGTCTCGGGCGCATCCGCCGGCTGAGTCTGCATACCCGGCTGGTGTTGCGCAGCACACTGCTGCTGATCGTGATCGGCGCCCTGGGGTTGCTGTTCACGGAGCACTTTGCCAAGGATGGGGTGGTATCTGGACTCACACTGCTGCAGCGCCTGCAGGTCACGCTGTTCCAATCGATCACTACGCGCACAGCCGGGTTCAACACCGTTCCCCTGTCCGTGGAGACTCTTTCGGAGGCTGGCCTGCTGCTGATGATCGTGTTGATGTTCATCGGAGCCAGCCCCGGGGGCACCGGCGGCGGCATCAAGACCACCACCTTCGCCTTGCTGATGGGTGCAACCAAATCCACACTTGAGGGTCGTAAGCAGGTGGTGATTCGCAATCGCGAGATGTCCAGTGAACTACTGCTCAAGGCTGTGGGGGTCACCCTGGCCTCCGGACTGTTTGTGCTGTTGATGGCCCTGCTGCTGGGCATCGGCGCAACCGACGATGGCAGCCTGACTGGTATCCGCTTCAGCTTCCTTGAGAAGCTGTTCACCTGCATGTCGGCCTTCTGCACCGTGGGGCTGGATCTGGGTGTCACCGCAGAGCTCAACCGCTGGGGGCAGCTGGTGCTGATGGTGGGCATGTTCGTGGGACGGTTGGGGATCATGCTGCTGTTGGCCGCCCTGTATGGGAACAGACCCCCAGACCGGGTCGGCTACCCCCGTGAGGACCTCTTCCTCTGATCGCTAGCCATCCGCCTCCAGCCCATCGTTCCGACCCGTTTCATGGACACAAATCCCTCGCCCCACCCCTGGTGGCATTGGCGCACAGAGCAGCAGCGTCATCGACGAAGCTTTGCAGTGATCGGTGTTGGTCGTTTCGGCTCATCCGTGATTGAGGAGCTGATCCGTTCCGGCGCCGAAGTGCTGGCGATCGACAACGATCAGAAGGCAGTGGACGCCCTGCGCCTGATCGACGCTTCAATCGAAGCGCGGGTTGTGGATTGCACCGATGAAGATGCCCTCAGAGCCGCCGGCGCTCTCGACATGGGCACGGTTGTGGTGGCCATGCGTGAGCCGATTGAAGCCAGTGTCACTGCCACTCTCATCGCCAAGGTTGCAGCCGGTTCCAAGGTTCAGCAGGTGATCGCCCGGGCGACGTCCGACCTGCACATGAGAATGCTGAAACGGGTGGGGGCTGATCGGGTGGTGTTCCCGTCCAAGATGCAGGGCCTTCGCCTGGGCATGGAGCTGGTGCGCCCAAACCTGCTGGATCGGCTGCGCCTTGATGACATCAACAGCATTGAAGAAATCCGGGTTCCAGAATCCTTCATTGGCCACTCACTGAGGGAACTCAATCTCCGCAAAACCTTTAATATCAGTGTACTGGCGGCCGGTCCTGACAATCATTTATGCGTTAATCCACCGGCATCCCACGTTCTTGAGGAGGGCCAGATGTTGGTGGTGATGGGCTCCAGTGAGCATCTTGCCAAGTTGCCAGGCCGATAACAACAAGCAATTCTTTCGTAACGGAATCAATCTTGAGAACCATTCGACTGTCGACTGCCAGGTTCAGTTGCACTTGAATTGGCATCGGCCGCAGGCACTTGCAGGGCATTGACAAGGATCTTGTCGACTCTTTTACCATCCATATCAACCACTTCAAAGCGATAGCCACGCCAGTCAAAGTGGTCGGCTTCATGGGGAATGCGCTCTAACACATGCATCACAAAGCCTGCCAGCGTGTGATAGCGACCTTCCTGGGCAATGCCGAAAATGTCGTGGTCGATCAGTTCGGTAAAGGCATCGAGATCCAGTCCGCCATCCACCAGCCAGGATCCATCATCCCGGGTCACGACCAGTGGCCCTTCTTCATCCTCAATCGAGGGTAGATCACCCACGATCCCTTCCATCAGGTCATTGAGAGTCGCCAATCCAGCTACCCCGCCAAACTCATCGGTGACCAAAGCGATGTGAATACGGCTATGTTTGAACTGCTCAAGCACGGAAAGGGCGCGCGTACTTTCGGCCACAAATAATGGAGGCTGCAGCAATTCCTCAAGATCAATCGGATCGCCGGCACACTTGGCAACCAGGATGTTGCGCACTCGCACAACACCAAGGCAGTCATCAAGACTGCCTTTGGCAACAGGAAAGCATGAGTGGTTGCTTAGCAGCATCTCCTCCAGGCTTACGTCGAGTGGCTCCTCGATATCCAGCCAGCAGATGTCAGTACGCGGGGTCATCAGGCTCTTGATCGGGCGATCTCCCAGGCGCAGCACCCGCTGCACCATGTCATGCTCCACCTCCTCAAATACTCCCGAGTCGGTGCCCTGTCGGAACATGGCTTTGATTTCGTCCTCCGTGATGTCCTGTTGATAGGTTGTTGAAACACCGAGAACCTTCAACAAAACCTCAGTGGAGTGACTGAGCAGATGGACAAGCGGGCCACTCACCCTGGATAACCAGCGCATGGTGGGCGCTGTGGCACAGGCAAGCCGCTCGGGATTCGCCAGAGCCACTCGCTTGGGAACCAGTTCACCCACCACCACAGACAGATAGGTGATCACGGCTACAACCAGGCCGAAGCTCAGCAGCTCGCTGTAGGCATTCAGCAGGGGAACCTGTTCCAGCCAGCCATCGAGCTTCTGGGCCACAGTGGCACCAGCCACGGCGCCACTGAGGATGCCGATCAGAGTGATGCCGATCTGGACGGTGGACAGGAACTGGCTTGGAGCATCCGCAAGCCTCAGGGCCACCCGAGCAGAGCGTTGCCCCTGCTCCGAGAGCTGCTCCAGGCGGTGACGACGGGCCGAAATGATTGCAATCTCGGCGCCCGAGAAAACGCCGTTGGCAGCGATCAGCAGCAGGATGACCAGAATATCAAGGAACAAGCGGTTGAAGCGGGCCTTGGTTGACGGATGCACTGTAGTCGCCTGGCCAACAAGTGGCGCCAACTGGCAATCGCAGGAAACCCCGATGATCAATCAATGCATTCATCAATAAAGTTGAATCAATTCACAAATCAATCGACCAACCAGTCCAACCTAGGTAGTAGGGCCGGACATGGACGCCGCCAGCTGGGGCGCTGGGATTCCTATCGATCAAACCATCCGTGAAATAGACGAGAAACAGAGATCCTGCTGCCGCAGAGGCAATCAGGACCCCTGCAATGATCCGATCCATAGGGCCGATGGCAAAGGCGGATTGGGCACAGCCACTGCCTTTACTGATCAGAGCGTGATCGGCCGCTGGATCGCACCAGATTCAGCACAACCCAGATCACGAAGGCCAGAACAGCAATAACCAGTATCGGCTTGATGACGGCACCAATATCACCAATCCACACGCCGACTTTTTGATATCCCTCGCCCAGTGCCTGTCCAGCCATTGTCAGAATCAGGATCCAAAGCAGACTGCCAGCGGTGGTCCATGCCAGAAAGCGCACCTGGGGCATCATTTCAATGCCCGCTGGTAGGGACACAAATGTGCGGATTCCGGGGATGATCCGTCCCCAGAACACCACGGCAACACCGTGTCGGCTGAACCAGCACCGGCTGCGGGCCAGATCATCCGCCCGCAGGCCAAGCCAGCGGCCGTGCCGTTTCAGCCACTGCTCCAGGCGCTCCTCGTTGATAAGACGCCCCACTCCATACCAGAACCAGGCGCCGAGCACCGTGCCCAGCAGCCCTGCCAGAACGGCAGGCACCAGCTCCAGCTTGCCCTGCTGGATCAGAAATCCAGCCAGCGGCATCACAACCTCCGAAGGAATCGGAGGCACCACATTCTCAAGCAGCATCACCAGCGCAATGGCGCCATAGCCAAGCAGTGGATTGGCATCCACAGCCGAAAGGATCAACTGGGGAAGACGCTCGATCAGTCCGCTCATGACAGGAGCCCTAAGGCTCGGGCCGACGGTGCATCGGCCCGTTGTCGGCTCCACCATTGCCGCAGGATCTTCTCCAATTCCAGATAGACGAACAGGATCAGGCTTACGCCCACGCACACCAGCAGCTCGGCTGGGCGCAGGGGCACGGTGCCGAAGAACTTCGCCAGCACGGGCACATAGAGGAGCAGCAGCTGCAGGCCGGTGGTGAGAATCACCGCCCAGAGCAGCCAGGGGTTGCTGAAGGGGTTCACCTGGATCAGCGGCCGGTCGCTGCGGGCCGAGAGGGCGTGGCCCATCTGGGCCAGGCAGAGGGTGGTGAACACCATCGTTTTCCACGGCCCGTTGATTCCGCCGGTGCGGTAACTCCACACCATCAGGGCGATCACGATCAGGGCGAACACCACCCCCACCCGCAGGATGTAGCGGCCGATGCCGCGGGCGAAGATTGATTCCCCGGGCCTGGCCGGCTGCTTCTGCATCAGGCCATCCTCGGCCGGTTCAAGTGCCAGCGCAAGGGCCGGCACGCCGTCGGTGACCAGGTTCATCCAGAGGATCTGCAGGGGCGTCATCGGCACCCCGAACACCCCCACCAAGGGGGCGGCGGCGATGGTGATCAGTTCACCCACGTTGCTGCCGAGGATGTATTTCACGAAGCGCCGGATGTTGGCGTACACCAGCCGGCCCTCCTCAACCGCATTCACGATCGTGGCGAAGTTGTCGTCGAGCAGCACCATGTCGGCCGCTTCCTTGCTCACCTCTGTGCCGGCGATGCCCATGGCCACGCCGATGTGGGCCTGCTTGAGGGCTGGGGCATCGTTGACGCCATCTCCGGTCATGGCCACCACCTGGCCGTTGGCCTGCAGCGCCTTGACGATCCTCAGTTTCTGCTCGGGCGGCACCCGGGCATAGACGCTGCAGCGTGCCGTCAGCTCGCGCAGCTGCTCGTCGGTGCTGGCTTCCAGCTCACGGCCCAGCACCACCTCCGCATCCGCGGTGGAAAGGCCGATATCACTGCCGATCGCCCGGGCGGTGAGCGGATGGTCGCCCGTGATCATCACCGGGCGAATGCCCGCGCTGCGGCAGGTGGCCACGGCCTGCATCACCTCCGGGCGGGCGGGATCGAGCTGGGCCATCAGGCCCAGCAGCACCTGGTCGGCTAAGGGGTGATCCGGGCTGGGGTGATGGGGGGCACAGGCGAAGGCCAGCACCCGCAGGCCGGCGGCGGCCAGATCCCGGGCCTGATCCAGCCACCACTGGCGCTGAGCGGGGCTCATGGGCACCACGCCGCTGCCGTCCACCCAACGCCCGCAATCGGCCAGGATCACTTCCGGGGCTCCCTTGCTGATCAGCAGCTGGTCGGAGCCGGCGGCCACCTCTCCGAGCGGGGCCTGCAGGTGGCCGTCGCGGTCCTCCACCCACACCGCCATCAACTGGCGTTCGGAACTGAAGGGAATCTCAGCGGCACGCCGGTAGTGGCTGCGCAGTTCGAAGTCGTCAATGCCCTGCTTGGCCGCCACCACCGACAGGGCCCCCTCGGTGGGATCGCCGAGGATCTCCCAGGTGCCATCGGCATTCTGCTTGTGTTCGGCGTCGCTGCAGAGCACGGCAGCCTGCAGCAGCAAACGCTCCAGTCCGTGGGCGGCCCCGGCCGTTGCTCCCTCCGGCGGGGTGAGGAGCCGGGGTGTGAAGGCGCCGTTGGGTTCGTAGCCGAGGCCACTCACCGCCACGGCCTCGGTGCCGAGGCGCAGGTCCTGCACCACCTGGCGATTCTGGGTGAGGGTGCCGGTCTTGTCGGAGCAGATCACGGTCACCGAACCGAGGGCCTCCACCGCAGGCAGGCGGCGGATCAGGGCTGCACGCTGCACCATCCGCTGGGTGCCGATCGCCAGGGTGACGGTGATCACGGCAGGCAGACCCTCCGGCACGATCGCCACCGCCATCGACAGCGACACCTCCAGCAGGTTGAGGGGATCCTGGCCCAGCAGCAGACCCAGGCCCACCACCACCGCCACCAGGGCCAGGGAGCTGCCCACCAGCACCTTGGCCAGTCCGTCGAGCCGCTCCTGCAACGGCGTACTCTCCCCGCCGGCGGTGTTGATCAGCTCGGCGATCTGGCCCAGCTCGGTGCCCATCCCTGTGGCTGTCACCAGGGCCACACCGCGGCCGCGCACCACCTCGGTGCCCTGGAACAGGCAGTTCAGGCGCTCCAGCACCGGGGTGCTCTCCTCCAGCACCAGTTCGGCCTTCTTGAACACCGCCTCGGCTTCGCCGGTGAGGGCCGCCTCGCGCAAGCCCAGATCCACCGCCTCCAGGAGCCGGGCGTCGGCCGGCACCCGGTCGCCCGCCTCCAGGCGGATCAGGTCGCCGGGCACCAGCTCCTCGCTGCTCAGGCGCTGCCACTGGCCGTCGCGGCGCACCTGCACCTGGGGCTGGGCCATGTCGCGCAGGGCCAGCAGCGCCTTCTGGGCCCGGCTTTCCTGCAGGTAGCCCAGCAGGCCGTTCAGGCCCACGATCAGCACGATGGCGATCGCATCCTTGGGAAACTTCTGTTCCACATAGGCCACGCCAGCCGAGACGGCCGCCACCGCCAGGAGCATGATCAGCATCACGTTGCTGAACTGGTCCCAGAGGATCTGCCAGTTGCTGCGGCCCTCGGCCAGCTCGAGCTTGTTGGGGCCGCCATCGGCCAGACGGCGGGCCGTTTCGGCCGTAGTGAGACCCTCAGACCGGCTACCCAGTCGCTCGATGCATTCGGGAGTTGGAATGCTGTGCCAGAGCGGCTGAGGGCGGGAGGGAGTCATCCCAAGGGGAAAGACAAGCTTCCGAGCTTAGATCCTTTTTGAGGGCCTTTCAGGTTGCCTCTGCGCATGGCGGCAGGGCCAACAGCCGACGTTCCAGCAACACCAGGCCCAGCACGGTGGTGCCGGTCACCATTAACACCAGGGCGGAGTACTGACTGGAGCTGATCACTCCGGCGGAGAGCGCAGTGGTGGCAAACACCAGGCCTGGCAGTCCCCTGGGGATGAGACCGAACACCACAAGCCAGCGGTCGACTCCGGCCCGCCGGTCGTGGGCGGTGATGCCGAAACCGCACAGGGCCTTGCTGGCCAGGGCCAGCACCATCAGGGCGGCACCAAGACTCCAGGCCTGCCAGTCCAGCAGGCTGGCGGCCGACACCCGCATGCCCACGCTGATGAAATAGAGGGGAAGAAACACCTCCGAAAGCAGCGTCAACACCCGGTTCACCTCCCCCTGCAGCGGCCCCATGCGGGTGAGCAGGACCCCAGCCCAAAGGGCTCCGAGCAGGGACGTGAAGCCCGTGATTTCTGCAACCCAGGCACAGCTCACCAGCAGCAGCAGGATGGCCAGCGGGCTGCTGGGAGCACGGCGCTGGAGCCTGGCCCACCAGCGCACGCCGAGATAACTCAGCAGCGCAGCCAGCAGACCCAGGGCCAGCAGGGCTCCTCCCTGGCTCCTGCCTCCCCCATCCTGGGCACCCGAGGCCACTGCCAGGCCGAGCAGGGCGATCGCGGGGAGATCGTCGAGCACCGACACCCCCACGAGCAGACGCCCAGACGGTGTTCCCAGGGCCTGCCGCTGGGCGAGCAGGCGCAGGGTGACCCCCGTGCCAGTGGCCGACAGACAGGCCAGGCACAACAGAGCCGGGGCATGCTGGAGACCGAAGCCGACCACGAGCGGACCGTAGGCGAGCAAGGGCGTGAGGCAACTCAACGCTACCAGCCGCAGGATCGTGTTGCGCCGTGAGGCCATCAGATCGCCGCGCACCTCCAGGCCCACCTGGAAGAACAGGGTGAGCACGCCCAGCTCCGTGAGGCCGCTCAGGGGCGCGATGGCCTCAAAAGGCAGCACGCTGTTGCCAAGCACGAAGCCCACGAACAGCTCAACCACGATGGCGGGCACCGCCCAGTGCACCAGCTTGCCCGCCGTGAGCCGGGCCAGTGCCAGGCCGATCAGCAGAATCAGGAGCGTGGTGAGCAAGGCGGCTGGGCATTCCAGGCCCAAGGCAACGCGAAGCTAGGAGAGGCGCCGTTGCTCCCGCCAGGCCAGCACCTGCCAGGCCAGAAACACCAACAACCCCGGCACCAGCACCACCAGCACCACCAGGCGAAATTCGTCGGAGAAGGTTGGAGCGGTGTTGAGCAGGAGTTGCTCAACCACATACAGCACGTAAAGCAGCACCAGGATGCCCCCCTCCACGCGGGTGATCACACCCTGGGTCCAGAAGATCGGCAGGCAGGCCAGGGTGGTGAGCACCATGATCGGCAGGTCGCGCTGGATCATCACCGGATCCACACCCAGGCCCCGGCCACCGGCCACCGTGGCGCAGAGGCCCAGGATCACCAGCTGGTTGAGCAGGTTGCTGCCCACCACATTGCCGATCGCCAGATCGGCCTTACCCCGGTAGGCGGCCACCAGGGAGGTGACCAGTTCAGGCATCGAGGTGCCGGCAGCCACGATCGTGAGGCCAATCACGGTGGTGCTCACCCCCAGCGACAGGGCCACGGCCGTGGCCC
>Ga0079300_10000196_pt1 | contig 21096 bp, 10 predicted proteins | sample Wag4_2014_7_11_FD_74799 | JGI IMG/M metagenome (GOLD analysis project Ga0079300, IMG submission 74799) | Fresh water microbial communities from Ohio, USA - Utica-2 Time Series HT 2014_7_11 | ecosystem: Environmental > Aquatic > Freshwater > Water tank | place: USA: Ohio | collected 2014-07-11
GTGCCAAACCGGCGCCCTGCGGGCGGCGGGGGAACCCGTCCAGGCCTCCGTCAGGGCGTCCACCGGCCCGAGGGCCCGGCCGTCTTCGAGGTAGACACCGTACCAGGTGGGGGTGGTTTCCTGCTTTTGGCCCCACAAGAACGCATACGATCCGACACACTGGCCCGGGTCGCCCAGCACGCCCGTGCGGTAGCGTTCGCGGTAGCGCTCGGTTTTCAGCGAGCTCGACTCCTCGATGGGCGCTCCCCACTCCGACTTCGGGACTTCCCAGTGGCCGGTTGCCCCCCACTCGGTCACGAGGTAGGGCCGGTCCCACCCGAAGAGATCGATGTCCTCCTTCAGGGTGCCGATGGCCCCGTAGGTGTTCACGCCGAGGATGTCCACATCCGGGCAGTGCTGCTTGATCAGTTGGACCTCCGCTACGTCGATGCCGGCAGTCACCACGACCGTCGGATGGTGTGGATCTTCCTTGTGCATCATGGCGGCAACCTCTTGCACCGCCGACCACACGTTGAGGTCGGTGTAGAACAGATCGACCTCGTTGCCCACCCCCCAGCACAGCAAGGCCGGGTGGTCCTTGTAGGTCCGGACCACTTCGGTGAAACGTGCGAGTTGGTCGCGGCGGGCCCACGCGTCGCGGTAGTTGAACCCGTGCCGTTCGTGGCCCATCCACAGGCCTACCATCACGGTCACGCCGCAAGCAGCCGCTGAATCCAGGACCGCCTGCACGCCATCGCTGGACCACGTGCGGATGGAGTTGCCGCCGGCCTCAGCAAGTGCTCGGATGGAGCCAGGTCCGCCCGCGCCCTTGACGAAGTACGGCTGATCGCCCCGCAGCAACGTCCAGGCGCCGGAAGCGTCTTGAACGCAGCGTACAGGAACGGTTTGGCCGTGGCCCGAGGCCACGGAAACCGCCCAAATCAAACCCATCCACACCCACCTCATGGCATCCAAACACTGCGGGTTGCCCCGGTTTCCGACACCACAACGCGCAGACCCGAGCCGAGTCCGGACACCTCGACGCCTTCCGGTCGTGCAACCGCTTCGGCAAGCAGCCGGCCGAGGGCATCGTAGACCCGCAGCCGTCCGGTCGCCCCAGTGATTTCGAGCAGCCCCTCGCCTGCCGCGCGCACGCCGAGAGCTGCGGCAGGCACCGACTCTGCCACCCCGACGGGCACGCAGGCCGCATCGACCAGGCGGAGGTTGTCAAACAGGAAGGTGCTCGTCCACGGGCTTCCGGGAGCTGGCCGCAACGTGAGTTCGTTGATGGACCCGGGATTCAAGCTCGACGGCAGGCCGAGCTGTTCCGTGAGGTACAGGGTATGCCAACTGTACGCCGCAGCCGTGTAGGCACGGAAGGTACACGCTGGAGCCGTAACTCCCTGACGTCCAGCAGACACCCGAACCTCAGTCCCTGCGGGTGCATTCGTAAACACGTCCACCGCAACCGCGTAGTCCCCCGACACGAGGGCTCCCACATCGGACACCGCATCCGTCACGAAACTCACGCGGTCATCGCCTTCCGGGGTGCCCACGAATTGGAGGCACCGGGCGGATGGATTTGCCGGCGAGGAATTTCCGTTCGGGAGCACCTGGATGGCGCCGTAGCCGCAGGACCACGCCGCCCGGTCTCCGCCGTCGTTCTCGAAGTCTGCAAGCGGAAAGACACACTCGCCTTCCGGCTGTGCGATGGCGATTTCGCGTGACAGGTCGGCAGTGCAGCCTGCAGCCGTGAGCGTGCAGCGCACTTCACCAGCCTCATCGCTTCCGCTCCAAACCACCGCAATCTCCGAACTTCCCTCTCCAGCTATAAGTTCACCTCCCGTGACTGTCCACGCATACGACGCCTCGGGGAGGGCCGGGACAGCATAGGTTTCTTCGAGTGCACCCGCCTGTACCGCCGTCCGCCCACGCACCCACGATCCTTCCGCCGACTGCCAAACCCGCACCCAGTCCACCGCCAATTCCGCTGGAAACGGCGTCGAGGCGTTTGGGCTGCCCGGCCAGTTTCCGCCCACGGCGAGATTCAGCAGCAGATGAAACGGCCGGTCGAACGGCCAAAACCGGCCGCCCAGTCCTTCCTCGGTCAATGTGTGAACTGCAACCCCGTCGAGCAGCCACGTGATCATGCCATCCCCCCACTGCACGCCGTAGGTGTGGAAGTCCGCGCTCAGGTCGGGGCCGGTAACGGACTCGCCGGTATTCGAATTGCAGGGGTACGGACCGCCGTAGTGCACGGTGCAGTGCAGCCGACCGGGGTCGTGGCCGAGCACCTCCATGATGTCGAGCTCGCCGCTGACCGCCCAGCCGCCGTAGCGGGCCTCTTCCGGCAGCATCCAAAACGCCGGCCACAGTCCTTGGCCTGCTGGCACCCGGATGCGGGCCTCGATGCGGCCGCCCGCGAAGGCCGCCAGACCGGCGGTCCGGATGCGTCCACTCGTGTAATCGGAGTTGCCCGAGGCCTGTTCCAGGGCCGTAATGCGCAGAAGGCCATCGCCTACCGCGAGGTTGTCGGTCGCGTAGGATTGAAGTTCGTTGTTGCCCCAGGCCGTGAGCCCGTAGGCCGTTCCGGTGCCTGTTTGGATGTCCCAGCGTTCCGTGTCCAGGGCGGTGCCGTCGAACTCGTCGGCCCAAACAAGGACCTCGCACGGGGTTTGGGCCGGGGCGCCCGCCCCGGCAATACAAGCCACCCCGCAGGCCCACACGCGCAGCATCTTCATGGCATTTCAATGTCTATCGCCACCGACTGATTGCCGCAGCGCAGGCCCACCCGGCCCGGTTCAAGCGTCCACTCCAGGTCGCGGCCCACGAATCCGAGCTGCTGCACCGGCACTTCGAACCGCACCGTTTCGCGCGCCCCCGCAGGCAGGGCCACGCGGCGCCAGGCCTCCAGCCGCGCCACCGGTGGGGTAATCGACGCGACCGAATCCGAACTGAACAGCATCAGCACCTCGTCTGCCGCACCGCCCAAGGCCTCGATGTCGACTTCCACCTGCACGGTATCGTCAGCTGCATAGCTCGGACGATCCGTCCGCATGGCCACCATGCGCGTCGCCGTGTAGCCTAACCCAAATCCGTACGGGTACTGCGGCCGGTGGGCTGTTTCGCTGAAATCCGTGTGGATGCGGTCGGTGTATTTGTGGTCGTACGGAGTATGCGACGACGGGTGGCGCGGCCACGTAAACGGCAGCCGCCCGCGCGGATTGAATTCGCCCGCAAGCAACCCGGCAATCGCCTCCCCCCCGGCGTCCCCGGGCAAGTAAGCCATCACGACTGCATCGAGCAGCGGCTCCACGGCATCGAAGGTGCGCGGCCGGCCCGCCAGAAACACCGCCACCACCGGAACCCCGGTTGCGGCCACAGCCCGAATGAGCTCCTGCTGCGCCGACTCCAGCGACAGGTCTTCGAGGTCGCCCGGTTTTTCCGTGTAGGTCTGCTCACCGAGGAAGAGCACGGCCACGTCCGGTCGGGCCCGCCGGCACGCCCCAGCGGCGGCGTCGATGTCTGCGGTAGTGGCACCGAAACCGATGGGCGAGTGAAGGGCTCCGGGGAATTTGGCGGACAGGGCTTCCCACGCCGTGAGCGCGGTTTTGCTGACGTAGGCGGTATCCGCGCCCTGCCACGTTCCGGTCCAGCCGCCGTTCAGCCACGTGACGCCATCTGCTGTGGGGCCGCTCACCCACACCCGGGTGCCCGGGGCGAGCGGGAGAACGGTCGCGGTGCTGTCTTTGCCGTTTTTCAACAACGTCAGCGAGCCCTCGGCCGCTTTCCGAGCCGCCGCGGCCGCTGCCTCCCGATTGTGCAATTTGTCTGCCTCCTCACAGCCCAACGGGTCCTGGAACAGCCCGAGGTCGTACTTCATCCGCAAAATCCTCCGCACACTTTCGTCGATGCGCGACTCGGAAATTTGGCCTTCGCGCACCAGCTCGAGCAGCAGCCCAGGGAACTCCGTGTCCGTGGGCACCATGGCCATGTCGATGCCTGCCTCCACCGCCATCCGAATGGCCTCCTTGTAATCCGCCGCCACCCGGTGCCGCGTGACGAGGTACTTCACATCTTCCCAATCGGTCACCACCACCCCCTCGAACCCACACCGGACGCGCAAGATGTCCTGCAGCACCCACGGATCGCTGTGCACAGGAATACCGTTGAGCTCCCCGCTGTTCACCATCACCGAAGCCGCGCCGGCCGCGATGGCCCGCTCGAACGGCGGCAGGTGATGCGACAGCAGCACCCGCTCCGGCAACAGGCTCTGCGTGCGGTCCTTGCCCGACACCGTCGAGCCGTAGGCGAAGAAGTGCTTCAAGGTCGCCGCGAACGGCACCGGTCCTTCTTGGTACCCGCGCACCATGGCCTCGCCGTTGTCCGCCACCGCCCGCGGATCTTCGCCGAAGGTCTCCCAAAACCGGGGCCAACGCGGATCCCGGCCGAGGTCCAGCACCGGCGAGAAGTTCCACGGAATGCCGGACGCGCGCACCTCGAGCGCCGTATGGCCCGCAAGCTCACGCACAAGCGCCGTATCCCATGCGGCAGCCAGTCCGAGCTGCTGGGGCGTGAGCACCGCATCCGTCGTGTAGGTTGCACCATGCACTGCGTCAATGCCATAGAGCACCGGAATGCCCGTGGGCTTCTCCTCCGTCGCGAGGCGTTGGATTTCGCGGATGAATCCGCGCCAAACGTCTTCCTCTACCCCGTGTCCCCCGCAGTTCAGGATGCTCCCGACCCGTAAATCGACTAAAATTCGCCGCATTTCCGCCGTATCGAGCGTGTGCGGCTCCACCGACGCGTAGGTTTCCCCTACCAGCAGCATGTCCAAGGTCAGCTGGGTCATCTCGCCGACTTTGTCCTCCAGCGCCATCCCCTGGAGCACAGAGTCGACGAAGGCTTCGCGGACATCGGCCTCTCCGGCCGGTCGCGGGCCACCGCAGCCGGCGACCGCCACTGCAAGGACGGCCCCGAATAGCATATTTCCCTGGGTGCGCCAGCGGCGCGCGTGGTGTTCAGTTTTCATGGATCCAACGGATGGAATGGAGGGTCACCTCGCCTTCCGTGCCGGTCGCGGTTTCGAGGGTGAGCTGGCGGATGCGCTTCGGGTCGACGCCAGCAGCGGCGAAATCGAAGTCCCGGGGGGTGAGGGCGACCGTGAAGTGGCCGGGGGCGCCGGCGTCGGGGCGGGCGTGGTCGGCCACGGGGCGCGCGGCGCGGGCGCCGTTCCAGCCTTCGAGGGCGACCTGGAGTCCCGAGGGGAGGGTTGCGGAGGAGGTAGAGAACCGGAGTTCGAGGGTGGCGCTGGGGGCCGCGTCGAGGTCGACGGCCCGCCAGTCCGACCAGGTGACGCCGCAGCGCAGCTGGCGGCCGTCGCCGCAGTCGGACCGGGCGTTCCAACGCATCGCGATCCCGTCCGGAACGGCGAGGAAAGAGCGGCAGGGCGTCGTTCCGAGGCCCCACATGCCAGCGTGCCCACGGTGCCACACATCGGTGATCCCACGGGCCAGGGCCTCGCGGCTTTCGGGGAAGGCCGATCGGTCGGGTTCAGGCCGAGGCCGCAGGGGACCGATTTCCATCGCGTCGATGAGGACCGCGCCGGACCCTTGGAGTTCGAGGACGAGCTGCTTGATGTTTGTGGGGTCGCAGGTTTGGCCCGCAAAATCGAACGCCTCCAGCGGAATGGACGCCTCCTGCCACGCGCTGTCCAGCGGATACCGTTCGAGGCAGTGGGTCCCGAAAACCGCCGAAGCCATCTTTCCCGAATAGTCCTCCAGCAACAGGATGATGAGCGGCACGCGTGCCTCAGGCTCCACGGACCGAATACGGAACCGCAATTCTCCCCGGCCGATGTAGGGCATCAGATCCTTCGGCAGCCACGCGTTCCAACCGATGCCCATCCCGGTCCACGGACAACCGGCCGCATCCCACTCCAGCTGCAGCGCTGACTGGCCCTGTGCCACCGGATCGCGCACCTCACGGATATTCTTGCACGGACTCTTTTCGAGTCCCCAAACATCCGTCGTAGCGTCGGCAAATACGACCTGCGTGCGCACGGGAACATCCTGAACATCGACGAGGTAGGCCTTGCGGGCATCTTCCAGCACGAGCGGTTTGAAGGCCACACCGCAGCCCACCCCTCCGCCTGCCACGCCAAGCAGACCGGCAACATGCCAGACCGAAGCCCTCAGGGACGCCATGGCTCGTACACTGTGAAGTTCAAGAAGTCCAGGCCGTGGCCCACGAAGCCAGTGGTCTGCTCTTGGGCGAGCAGCAGGAACTCCAGCTGCATGATGCGGTCGAGGTCTTGGCGCCCGGTCGCGTCGTTGTTTCCGTAGCCCCCGATGGTGCTGCGCAGGAAGGCATCTGCCCGGATGCTGACCACTTTCCAGCCGACCCAGTCGATGGGCACTTCCGCGTTGTACGCGCCTTCCGTGAAGCGGTCGTAGGTGCCGTCGAGGTTGTCGTCTTCTTTCAGGCCGATTTGCAGCCGGCTGATGCCGTCGCCAAACCCATAAACGAGAGCATTGAAGTACACATGCTCCGGGTTCAAGGTGCCGAAATCGAAGTAGGTTCCGGTGCTGGTGGTCGCCTGGGCGGCATCGATCGCCGCCCCGCAGATGAAGATGTTCGCGGGCACGTGGTTTGCCGACATGATCCACATGCCGCTTCCCTGCGCCGGCTCGACAGTGGCGAACGAAGGCGGCGAGGTGAACAGGTTTTGGTAGTAGGTGCCGGTGGCGCGCAGGTTCGTGCTCACAGGCTCTGTGAACGAGGCGACCGGTTGGGCCGGGTTCTCGAAATCACTGACCACCAGGGCGACCTCGGGCGCCGTCCGCAACCCCGTCACCACCACCGTGTCGCCCCAAAGGGTGTCCGGAAACTCCACAAAGGTCAACCGGGTGGCACATGCCTCCTCCGCAAACAGCGGCGCAAAGGTGATCGTCCCATCCCACGCTGCCACCTCCGCGCGGATATCGCGCTCCCGGCCCTCGATGACCTTCCGAGCTCCTGACTCTAAACCGATGATTTCCAGCTTCCAATCCGTCCTTATCGAAAGCTTTGCTGTAAACCCGACCTGCTCGCCGGCAGCGAAATTGACTTCCGAACGGTCCGCCGAAAGGCCTTCGAGTACCTCGAACGGTCCGAAGAGGTCCTGGAGCTCGGGACCTTCGATTTCGGGTTTGGTGCAGCCGACCAAAAGGCCCATCGCCGCTACAGCCCACAGGCCGCGTCCGTGCTGAATCACTGAATTCATGGCGTGTCGACTTAGAAAAACAAGGTATACAGGAAGGTCCACTGGTTCCAACCGAAGGTGCCCGGCGCATCCGCGTCGTCGACCCACTGGGTGCGGTACTGGATGTTCAGGCGCGACGAGGGCGTGAAGCGGTACATGACGCCTGCTGTGGCGAGCCAAGCGGTGTAGGTCGCGTCGAATGCGGTGTAGTCCGTGATGCGGTCGTAGCCGTCGCGGACGGCGAGGTAGTCCGTGCCGCGCGCCGTCACAGCCAGTACCGCGGCGTGGAGGGCGGCGTCGGGCTCGGGTTCCCACTGCACGCCGAGCTCGGCGCGGGCGTTCATCCAATCCACTTCGCCGATGCCGTCGAAGCCGGGGCCGAGGTCGGCCAGGCCGGGACGGGCCGTCCGTTCGGTGCGGAGGAGCCCGTCGATGCGGAGCGGGCGGCCAGCGAGGAGTTCGGTGTGGCTGGCCGTGGCCTGGAGGGCGGCCATGCGGCGGCGCTCGGCGATGCCTTCCCCCACTGCTTCCTGGGCGAGAATGGCCTCGATGGCGACCGACTTGCCGGCGAAACCTGCCGTCAGCGACTGGCGGTTCGGGGTGGCAGGGCCGTAGGGCTCGACGGCCCGGTAGATCGGCGAGTAGGCCTGAAGGCCGGGCGCGATGGCCGGTCGGTACACGCCGCCATCTTGGAGGAGGTCAGCGGGGGTGAGGGAGCGCACGACTTCCCGATTCGTCACGAACGGCCAGGTAGCGGCGGTGGCACCGAAGTCGACTTGGCGGCTTTGGGCGCCAGCGCTGCGGAATCCCGAGGCAACGTGGCGCACGGTGAAGGTCCACGCACCGGCCGGTCGGGTCCAACGCGTCCAGGCCTCAGCGACTTCTGCTGTAGCCGGCTCGGGCGCTTCCGGCAAGCCTTCGTGGCTCCGGTGAGAAATTCCGGCTTCGGCTCCCCAGCTTCCATGTGGGGTCAGCGGCCCACTGCCGTTCACCGTGTGGACCGTGGTCGCCGTGGCAGCTTCCGAAAACTGCGCCGTCGTCGGCACATCGAACAGAGAAACCCCGCGGTAGCCGATGCGCAGGCTGTCGCGCGTCCCGACGGCTTCCCACGCGCCGAGCAGGCGGTCGGGCGTGAAGAAGTAATCGGTTCCGCGGTTTTTGGCCAAAATCCCCCGAATCGCTACCTCGTCGAACGGCCTCACCGCCAGCACCGCATCCGCATCCACCCCCTGCTGGCGCCACATCCCGCCGCGGTAAAAGCGGTCATAATCAATCCAGTCCGACCACACCCGAAGCATTTCCGGATGTCCGCCGCCGAGGTCCGTATTCCGGTTCGACAGGGTCAGCGGGGTCAAGTGCAGGTCCACGTCCCCGATGCGGTAACGCACCACGCCCCGGATCAGTCCGCGGGCGTACAGCTCCCGCACACCGAAGCCCACTCCCTGCCCCCAAAACCCATCCAAACTGCTGGTCACCCGCGTCACCGCTACCACCTCGGTCGCGGCGTCAGGCCGCGCACGGATACCGAAGTCAAACACCGCCGCACCTCCCATCACCCGGGCGGGCGTCACGGTATCTCCATCCGCCACCGAGCCCCCGAGGGCATCGTGTTGCATCAAGAACCTTCCCGCACCGGTGAAGCTGATCCGAGGCGCGGTTCCTTGGGCTACACCTGAAGAGGCACCGCACAGCAGCGAAGCTCCCACGGCAGCACATCGAAGAAAAATCCCTGGAGAACGTCGCGCCATCAGAAGAAGAATTTGAATTCAAGGGTGGTCTCGGTGCCACGGATATCATCCGCGGTGAAGTGGGCATCGGTTTGGCGGAAGCGCCGGTGGCGGACATACAATCCCGAGTTTCCGGAAACCCGCAGGTCCAGTCCGAAACCCAGGTGGGCCGAACGCTGGTCTACCGGGCCGTCCGCCGCGAACGCGCCGCCCGCCCAGCTGGCCCCAGGCAATGCAGTGCCGTCAAGGCCCGTAGCAGCAAAGGGCGTTCCCGGCGCAACGCGGACACCTGCTGTTTCTCCGGAAGGCTTGAGATACAAGAGATTCGCGGTGGCATCTCCTCCTTGGATCTGTTCCCGACCCCACGTAATCGAGGCATCCACTGCCCGGGTAAGCCGAACGAAGAGATCGAGCTCGACATAGGCTGCACTGGCGTAGTAGGTTCCTCCCCGGCCCGGCAACCAGATCCGCCGGTCCGCAGCGGCAGCCCACGTAGCCACTCCATTCACCACCACCGGGTGCGCACTGCGTTCAGCAGCCCGTGCTGTGGCGTGCAGCTGGACCGTGGAAAATCCTGCTGGGTTCCTCGGCAATCCTGTCCCTTCATCGACATCGGTGATGAACAGGTCTTCTGAAACGCCGCGATAAAACGAATTCCAGCGGCGGTATGGCCCCACAGATTGGGAAAACGCGACAAATCTGCTGAGGGGCAAACCGCTGATTTTGTGGCCCACCGAAATGCGATCCGATTGAACCTCCAGTTCACGCGAGGAGCTCCAACCCACGTTGAAGCGCAGCGACTTTGCTGGCCGCAACCAGGCGTTTGCTTGCAAGCCCCACCGATTCGAAGCCGCATGCCCCACATCCTGTAAACTGCCGCCGAACCCTGTGGCCCCGCCGCCGCCGACTGCTGCTGCATCCGCACCGGAGGCCGCACTAGCCGGACTGGCAAAATTCGCATACGGATTCACGAACTCCGGACCGATTCTGTAGGCATCGATCTCCCACGGAACGTGCTTTCCGGACCGCTTGACAGTAGCTCGTCCGGCCCAACCATCGGCTCGCGAACCACTGCCCTGACCGACCTCCGAAGTAGCGGACCACATGCCTTTCGTCCAAGCACCATCGAGGGTGGTAAGCGCCAGCCGCACCGACTGTCCGGTTGCGTCCGGACCCAAATCATGCACCACCGAGTTTGCTGCAATCGAAAGCTCTGGGCGCGGTTTCCACCGCAACCTCCCTCCGAGTGTATACCGCTGCGTCGGGTCGCCGAACAGCGCCGTCACCGGCGTCTTGCCCCACAGAACTCGAGCTTCGAGGCCAGCAGGTAGACGGGTAATGTCTAACACCGCGCCTTTGAAGGCTTGGCGAGCCCAACGCACGTCCCGGTTGATGGTCCCCGTCTCGAAAAAGGTCATCGCGCGCTCGACACTCGTTGTGGCCCCTTCCCACGGCCAACGTTCGAACAAACTGTAGCGCTCATACCCCGGAAACGCACTGAACGTCATGCCACTAAGCTCCGTCCAGTGGATGCCGCCCGCCTGAATTCCGACCGTAAAAGCCCGCAACGGAACGGTACCGTAGAGGTTGATTCCGAGGTTCAGGTTGTAGGGGACTTGGCCGTTTGAGCCGGTGAAGTGGCTGTAGAGGGCCATGTCCATGGCCAAACTCGCACCACCCCCCGGACGCACTGCCGTTTGCAGGAGCAACATCGGCGGATCCCGGTAGATGTCCCCTACCCCCATCACATGCGGAGGCGTATTCGCAAAGGCATTTTCAGCCAGCACCGGCCACGGTCTTTCCAGTCTGCGGTCGAGCGCAAACAGCCGGTAGTACCCCGTCAAGCTCCAGCCCGGCTCTGGCCGGTCTAGCACGTAGGTCGGAACTCCGAGCCCATCGGGACTGCTGAGTGAATCTCCAGCGGCAGCAGGTGCCCCAGAGGCGGCGGCGAGGACCGCGAGGAGCACCTGAATCCTCATTCTACCACGAACCGTGTACGCGCCCCTTGCGCAGTCCGGACGACATACAAACCTGCGCTCCAGCCGTTTACTGCGATGTCGACGGCGCCGTTCGTGCTCGTACCGGTCCAAACCGTGCGTCCATCCGCCGCGAGCACCCACACGGGACCCGACGCACATCCACCGATCCGGACCGCACCGTCGCGTACGGGGTTCGGATGTGCGGTCAGGCGAGCCGTCTGCACTTCGCTGACCCCGACCGACACGTCGATGTTCCAATCGTCGAGGTACAACGTCGCCGGCTCTGGAATTCCGGGACGATGCAGGACGACAAAGCGGTGTACCGGAATGCCGGCAAGCGATGACACGTTGAACGTGTGGCTCTCCCACGATCCCGGCAACGTCGTTGTGCCTTCGACTAACAGCAATTCATTTCCCTGGTCGTCCTGGAGCGAAATCAAAAACGTACTCGGGGCAGACGGATCAAGCGTCCGAAGACTCATCGTCGTTTCCGGAAAACGAGGTCCTCCGGCGAAGCGACCGACCCACACATCGTCCGTCAACGCCCCGTTGCGGGTATATTCGAGGCATTTGGCCGACGCATTGTCGGCAGAAGGCGCTGGATTCGGGAACAAGAACAACCGGCCATCGCTGTAAATGCGCTCGAGGCCGTGGTGGCAATCGAAATCCGCCACCACATCCGAATCGTCTCCAGGTTGCGCCTCACAATCGTAGGCATCCAGGCCCGGTCCCCGGAGGTTGTCGAGGTAATACTGCTCGCTGATGTTGAACCCGGGATTCATCAGGATGACGATGTTGTCGACATCGTCCATGCCGATCGAGGCGTCCGGCTGGGATTGAAATTCGAACGTCAGGGTTTCCCATTGCCCCCCGGTCGTGGTTACCGCCCGGTAATTGCTGTGACGACCCACGGGATAGTTCGTCGGGCCAGCGGTCTGCGCATCTTCTAAGGTGATTTCCACAGCAACGCCCGGAACAGGGCTGAACACGTCGAGCTGCATTTGGGCAGTTCCTGCCACAAAAGCGCTCACATCAGCTAAACCAGCTGTCCGAATGATGATGACGTCATAGGTCTCAGATGGATTGCGCAAGTAGCTCATGCACTGCGCAGAACTGTTCACCGCATCCGGGTAGGGGTTCGGAACATATTCCACCAACGTACCGTGCCACCCGGGCCAAACCGTTCCACCTGACCCGTTCCCGAGTTGGTTCAAAAAGGGGACATGGTCTCCGTAGGTGACATGCCGCACATCGTCGTGGTTGTCGAGGAGAACTTGGGCATGGCCCGCAGCGGATGCGGCACAGAGGCCCAGAGCTAAGATTCGGTGGTGCATCATGCTCGCAATGTACGCCCTACACACCTTGACTTCTCACCCTACATCACTTTCTCATCGAAGAAAGCTACGTTCAAGAAACCAACAACTTAAGGATTCCGTATCCTTGCTCACTGTGAGAATTCTGTCTTTCATTTGCTGCATCAGCTTTGCTTTCGCAGGTTCTGCTGGAGAGCCTCCTGTAGGCCTGCCCGCGTTCGTGCACTTCCCCCCTGCCGCCACCGGTGGAGGCCTGCAGCATGCGGATGTGTCCATCGGACAAGAGGGTGAAATCGCCGTTGCGAACACCGCTGGACTGCTGCTCCACGATGGATCTGGATGGCGCATCCTGCCTCTGCCGAATGGCACAAGCGTACGTTCTGTCGAGTGGGTCGGCCACAAGTTGTTCGTCGGCGGACAAGGGGCATTCGGCTATTTCGCTCGCAGCCACGTGTTCTGTGGTCCTTTCCAGTATGTAGATCTGACGGAGCGGCTTGCCCACGTTGTAGGACCCTTTGAAGATGTGTGGCGGACCGTTGCTGCTGAAGATGGGGTTGTTGTTTCTGGGGCAACGTTCGTTGCCAAATGCACCCTGGACGGCAAAGTGCAACCCATTTTCCGCGGTCCTGTCGAAAACATGCTGCCCTTCGGCGACAGCTGGCTGTACCAAACCGGAAATCGCCTGTTCACCACGTCGGGCTCCCCTCTCGGGCCACCGCTGTCGAAGGATTGGCGCGCGGAGGCCGTAGCACCCCGCGGAGACGGAACCTGGGTTGTGCTAACCCACGCACACGGTGTCTACGCGGGATCGGCCGCGTCGAGTGCATGGAATTCGTTGCCGGGTGACATCGACCGGGAACTGCGCACGTCGCGGACGAACTGCCTCCTTCAAACCGACTCTGGCTGGCTCATCGGAACGTCAGAGGGGGGAATCGTACTCACCTCGGACTTCGAGCGCAGAACGGGACGTATCCGCTCGGAACAAGGACTTTCGCGGGAGACTGTTCTTGCGCTGGCGCAGGACGACCTCGGCAATGTCTGGGCAGGACTCGAAGGTGGACTCGACTTTTTAGCTTTTGCGGATCCAGAACGCGATGCATTTCAACTGCTCGGTCGAAGCAGCGCGGGTTACGGTTCCCTTCACACGCCGGCATTTCGCTATTTCGCTACATCCCAAGGCTGCGAAGCCTGGAGCGCTGCGGGGACCCGGACTACCGTGCTTCCTGGGCAGTCCTGGTCGGTCCAGCGCGCCGGAACGTCCGTTTTGCTGGGGCACCATCAGGGGCTTTACGAGCTGCGGGGAACCAGCGCCATCCCGGTATGGACGCAGACGGGGGTCTGGGGAGTTTGGCAGCTGCCGGGGTCGTCGTACTGGCTGGCAGGTACGTATTCAGGCCTGCTCCTGCTTGAAAACACAGGCAGCAGCTGGAATGCCTTGAAATTGCTCGAAGGCTTTACGGAAAGCGCCCGCCACGTGGCTGTCGAAGACACTGAACACATTTGGGTCACCCACCCCTACAAAGGAGCTTGGCGCATCTCACTGAAAGACAATGCAAAATCCATCTCTTCTGTGCGCGAAATGGGCGCAGCAACAGGATTCCCAGACACCTTGAACCTGCGGGTGCATGCTTTAGGGGACCAAATCATCTTCACCGCCTCCCGAGGTCTCCTGCGCTGGAACGCGGCTGCTCAGCGCGTCGAAGCCATCGAAGAATTCGCCGACGGTCTCGACCCGACTACCCCATTCACCCACCTCGCCTCAGCGCCCGACGGATCGGTGTGGTTTTTCACCCCGGGACATGTCGGACGCATCGCTCCGACGACCCGTGGCCTCCACCCCGTGGCAGGAACCACGCACCTCCCCCTCCACGGTGCAGAACCCATCAGCCGGTTTGAATCCATCGAATTCATGCCGGACGGTCGGGCCTGCATCCCCACTACTTCCGGTTTCCTGGTCGTGGACCCGAAGAAACTCCTTTCACCCACAGATGCGCCACGCGTAGTGATCCACCGCATTGCGCACCTCAACGCCGCCGAAGAGCAACGGCGTGTTCATTTCCCGGAGCGCGTGGAGCTGGAAGCCGGAATCCATGCCTTAGAATTAGCGCTCGGCACGGAAAGGAACCGCTGGCTCGGGCGGGTCATGTACCAGTGGCGTTTTCCCGGCGTTTCAGAAACCTGGTCTGAACCGGTAAAGGCCACTGCACTCACCCTGCCCGGGTTAGGCACCGGCGAGCATGAACTTGAATTGCGGGCAATTCTGAGCCCCACGTACTACGGCCCGGTCACGCGCCTGCTCATCGATGTGCCTGCCCCATGGTACGCCACCCTCCCGGCGCGCATTGCTTACGTCCTGTTCGCTTCGGTCGCTGTGGGAGCTGGCGTCCTAGCTTCCCGCCGCCGCGAACGGCAACGGGCGGCCCGTGAGCTCGCTGATGCACAAGCTGCACTGACGTTCGAACGCGAGGAACGGGCGCGGACGGAACTAGAACTGCGCAACCAGGAACTTGCTTCCGCAACGCTGCATTTGATGGAGAAGGGCGAGGCCCTCCAAACCGTGCGCAAAGGCCTCGTCTCCCTGAGAGCAGAAGTCCCACGCACCCAGCAAAAATCCATCCAAGACCTCATCCATATCATCCAGCAAGACGAGCGTTTCGATGCCGGCTGGGAACAGTTCTCACAGCAATTTGACCGGGTGCATGTCGACTTCCAGACCCGCCTGCGTGAACGCTTCCCTCACCTAACGAAAAACGACCTGCGCCTGTGCGCGTACATCCGCATGAACCTGTCGTCCAAAGAAATCGCTGCGCTCATGTTCGTCTCCGTGCGGGCTGTCGAGATCAGCCGGTTCCGCTTGCGGAAGCGTTTGGAGCTGGACAAAGGCGCAAACCTTCAGGAGTTCATCCAGAGGCTGTGAAACAAAAACGCCCCTCCGGGAAACCGGAGAGGCGTTCAATCAAGTCATTTCCGCTTACGGGCAGTCCGTTCCGAAGGCAGCGAGGAACACCAGCAAGTCCGGAGTTCCCACCACACCGTCGTCGTTCAAGTCCCCCGGGCAGGCGTTGCCCAACTCGAACGTACACGTTCCGTTTTCTACGTTAGCAGCATCATTGTAGTTCGATGCATCTGCATAGGTGCAACCGAACACCAGGGCAGTCGCGCACGAGCCGTCATCCTCACCAGCGAAGGGATTGAATTCCAAGCTAAACGGATCCGTGCAACCGGCACACGCAGTGCACGAATTGAAGCAAACCACATCGAGCACAGTATTCGCCGCCACGTTGACCGTCCGGTTTCCGTACTGGGAAGCACATGCAGCGCCACCGAAGTTCTCATCTCCACCCCATTCACCACCGTTGATGTACTTGAACTCCTGAACACCTTCCGTTAGAGCCAAGGTGATGCCGTGGACATCAAATCCCTGGTACGTCATCGGCGTTGCGTTTGCAGTCCATCCTTGGAAGCCTCCAGCAAGGTACACCCCTGCAGGTGCAGCGGCTGTTGCTGCCATGTCGACGCGGAAGGTCACGAGGTACTGGCACATGCCGCTGGCGATCGTCGCATCAGCATTGTAGTTCTGTGCAGTAGCATCCATGCAGCCCACCACACCAGAGGGACAAGCGGAGCAGCTGTTCCAGCAGACTTCTGGAATCGTGGTTGTCGGGGTTACCGTCAATGTTCGGTTTGTGTACCCGCCGATGGTTGATGTACAGGCCGTTCCTTCAACAAAGTTTTCCTGCTGTGCCCAGTTGTCGATCGTGAACTTGTACTCATAGGTACCGGGTAGTAAAGTGGTAGACAGGGTATAGACACCGTTTGCATCCGCATCACTCATTTGCCAGCAATCCCCACACCATCCATTAAAGGAACCGCTGACATTGACGTAACCGAACGTGCCACCGTAGCCTGCCATGTCGACGGCAAAGGTCACAGGCACCGGATTCGAGCTTGGGTCATCGCACTCGGCGCAGCTCTCCCAGCACACGTCCGTCAAATCAATCGGCGCATCTGCAACGACCACAAAACGGTTCGTAAATCCGTCGATTGTAGACGTACACGCTGAACCCGGAACAAGGGCTTCCTGGTCGTTCCATTCATCCGTGGTGAACTTGTACTGGTAGGTACCAGGCGCCAACGTCAGCGTAATAGAGTAAACACCATCTCCATCGGCATCGGTCATCAATGCACATCCTCCACACCAGCCGTTAAATGATCCGTTCAAGTTAACCGTTCCGAAGGCGGCATCGTAGGTTGACATGTCTACATCAAAAGTCACCTGCTGCGGCGTCGGAGCGGGCACATCGCATGTGGCACATGTATTCCAACACACGGCATCCAAGGTTACAGGTCCAGACACCGTCACGAGACGGTTCGTGAACCCAAAATTCGTGGTGGTGCAGGCTTCGCCTCCCGCAAACTGCTCCTGGCCTTCCCATCCATCCAGGGTAAATTTGTACTCGTGTGGACCAGCAGCCAAATCTATGGTCAGTTCCCAGACGCCATCGCCGTCTGCGTCGGACATGGGAGCACATGGGCCACACCAACCGTTGAAGCTGCCATTGACGAACACACCACTGTAGGCGTAGGTGCCCGAGTATTCGCTCATGTCCACCTGAAACGTGACCGCATTCTGAGCGGAAGTTGACACGGTGCACGCGAGGAGACACCACGCAAGAAGAGAAAGTAAACGCATGACTTTTGGTTTCGTAAAATTCATTTAACATAAAGTTACGGCTTTTCGTTCATAGCCCTGCAGCATGTGTCCGATTAACACCCCTACACGGGCTCTCATTATCCCCCTACATCACCTGCTCAAAACCAAATAAAAATCTATTAATCAATCACATAGATTACCGAAATTCCCGAGCAGGATGAGCAAGTCTGTGACTCCGACAGTCCCAGAACCATCTTCATCGCCCGTGCACCCTATTTCGGTAGACCAGCTGCACGAACCGTCCTCTATCGTGGCCTCCGGATTGAAATTCGTTGCCGCAACGTAGGTACAACCCGCAATCCAGCCGTCTCCTGAACACCCGGCTAAGAAGTGTGCAAAGGGACTGTACTCCGAGGCTCCTGGAATACCGCATGTTCCGCATGGTGTGCAGGTTCCGAAGCAGTCTGCGAAGGGATGAAAAGCTCCGGAATCAGGAAGCTGTCTCGGACCACAACCCGTCGGGAGGACTTCATCCACCCCATTCATGCGGTAACTGTACGCCGCACCCGGCAGGGCCAACGCTTCCGCACGGTAGCTCCCCGCATATCCGGCCGTCATAGCCACCTCCCCCACCCCATCCACCATCACCGTGGCAGCACCTCCTTCAACTTCGTCGTGGTGCATCCGAAACTCCACGGAAACCGGCTGAACGGGCAACCCACCACTGCACGTGAAGCAACTGCTGAAGCAGGGTTCCGGCAGCGATACCGGCGCATCGCGAACCGCCACAAACCGGTTCACATAGGTCACACCCGCGCCGTACGTGGCGATCGTGCACACATCACCAGGAACGAAGCTGTCTGCTGGACCCGACCAACCGTTCACCGAAAACTTGTATTCGTGCAGGCCCGGGGCCAGCCACACAACCTTCGACCAATGGCCCGAGCCGTTGTTCACCATAGGTTCACAGCTACCGCACCAGCCGTTAAATGAGCCGTTTAAGTGCACAATCGCCCCGGGTGCAAGACTCAAGGAAGAAGCATCGACGCGGAAGGTGACCGGTTGGGCTGCAGTGGGAAGGTCGTACCAGCGGACCCAGTCGACTTCCATGTGCGCTGGAAACGCCGTCGAGGCATTTGGGGCACCTGGCCAGTTTCCTCCCACCGCCAAGTTCAGCAAGAGGTACATGTCTTCCTCGAACAGCCACGCGTGGTTGGGCAACACATCCGCCTTGTTCACCGCATAGTAGGGCTCGCCGTCCACCGTCCAAATCACCTGACCCGGCCACCACTCCACGCCGTACACGTGGAAGTCCTGCGTCCAGTTCACCCCGGTAGGCGCATCAAGATGATCTCCGAGAGAAAACAAATTCGGCAGCGCGCCCTGGTGGCAGGTTGCATGCAGCCGGTGCGGCGCAGAACCGATGACTTCCATGATGTCAATCTCCCCCGGCCACACCCCATTCTCACGCAGCATCCAGAACGCGGGCCATAGGCCTTGACCGCTGGGGATGCGAATGCGCGCCTCGATTCTGCCGTGCATGCCGAACACCTTGCCGCGGGACATGAGCCGCGCCGATGTGTAGGCCATGCCACCGACCGACTCCTGCCGGGCGACGATGTGCAGCCGACCGTCGGCCACATACGCGTTGTTGCTGGAGGTCGTGTAATACTGAAGTTCGTTGTTTCCCCAGCCGACGAGTCCGTACTGGGCACCCGTACCGGTTTCGAGGGTCCAGTTCGCGGCAGAGACGCCCGGACCGTCGAACTCGTCGGCCCAAACGGGCTCGGCGGAGGTTTGGGCCGTCGCCGGAACGGCAAAGGCCACGAGCATCCCCCCTAAACTCCACTTACCGAATCCGAACATGCCCGTGAAGTTCGTCCATAATCCGCGAACCCTCTCTTCCCTTCCCGCCGAACGTATACGGCCCCGGCTGCTCCTCCAGCGGGCGCGGCACGCCCATCCCATCCGAATCCCACGTGGTCACCCACACCGCACGGCAATTTGGAACCGTCGGCATTTCCCAACTGAGCGTTCTGCCTCGGGCACCGAGGAACACCGGCGGCACAGCAGGTCCTTCCTCGGTCATCGCGACAAGCTGCCACCCCGACGCCCGAAACCCATAACCGATGGCTCCGGGACCTGGCCACTGCGCATTCAGCTCCGGCACAGTGTTCCATCCGCCGCTGTCCACGATGCACCACACCCCCACCTCCACGTGGTCGAACCCCGCCGGTGGGTTCCAGACCGTCGAGTGCCTTCGGCGCAGGCGAACCTCCACTTGCCACCTATCCCCGCGTTCCACCACCGTCAACCGCCGAAGGTCCGCGCGGCCCGCGAACCCCGACGACGTGGGGTACTGCAAACTCCCTGAGCGTCCGGCATCGTCCCCCCGAGCATCCCGTTCGCGCACCAGCGTCTCCCGCGGCTGAACTACCCTCACCGTCCAGGCAGAATCTAACGACAGCGGTTGACCAACAGGGTCGATAGACCACTGGCCCACGCGATACACGCCGTGGGTTAGGTTCACAGGCAGTTCAGATTGCCACACGCCCTCAACCGTCCACGCCGTGCTCACAGAAGCCGACGCGACCGAGGAGGGCACAGACGACCCGCCCAGGCGAAACGCCATCCAGGACCGGGCAGGAACATGCAGCCACGCGAATCCATCCTCTACGGCTTGCCACAGCGGCGCCTCGCCCTCCAGCGCCACGGTCAGGACTTCGCCGGGGCGCATCCCCGATGCGGGCACATCTGCCCAGGCCACGGGCAGGTCGCTGGCATTGCATACCGTCCACACCGTGTCCCCCTCGAAAGCAGAACGAAGCACAAGAACACCGGGGGTCTCTGATCCATCCACCACCACTTCAGGCCACGCCCGCCGCCACGGCAACGTCTCCGCGCGGGTCCGCAACGCCGCCTGCACCCAGCGGTAATTCGCCGAAGTGGTGTCGTGCCTACCGAACAGGTCCGCTCGCACTTCGCGGTCACCTTGCTCGGTACCGGCATAAACCACCACTGCCCCGGGGAAGAGCAGCAGCGTGCGGAAAGCCTGCCGGAACGCGGATTCACTGGCTTCGGCGCGGAACCGGGGCATGTCGTGGTTGTCGAGGAAATGCACGAGTTGGTGCTCGGGCGCGGGGAAAACCGCCTGCTGCGCCCGGATGCGAAACGCCAAATCCTCCACCGACGCGCCGCGGGCAAAGACACCGCGCAGGGTATGGGCAAGCGGGAAGTTGAGGCCCGCATCCGTACCGCGGTAGCCACGTCGGGCGAGGTAGCGCCGGATGGAGCGTTCGCCCGAAGCATCCCGTGGGCCGCTCTCGTTCCAGACTTCGCCGAAAGTGAACAGGTCGCGCCCGGCTACCGCCGCCTTTCGCTCCATGCCGGATGCCGCGCCGTCGGCCCAGAGGAAATCCGGCCAAAACGACCGCTCAACATACTTCTGGGTGTCGAACCGGATGCCATCGAGGGCGAGCGAATCCATCCACGCACCGTAGGCAGACCGCAAGGAATCCCGGACGACGGGGTTGCGCGTGTTGAGGTCGTCGAGGCCGCTCAGTTCGCCGGTGAGGACCTGCCGGCGGTTGCCGTAATCGCGGATCTCAGGCGTCCAGTGGTAGATGCCGGCCCGCCGGTGCGCAGCGAGCTGGGGATTGTTCAAGCTGAATGGAAAGGCGAGCTCCTGCGGATCGTAGGCACCTTCCCCTTCAACGGAGAAGAAATCCCCCGTGTGGTTCACGACCATGTCTTGGATGAGGCCCATCCCGCGGGCATGCAGGGCATCTGCAAGCCGCCGCCACTCTGCCCACGAACCGAAGCGGGGGTCGGGGGTGCGGAAATCCCGCGCCCAGTAGCCGTGGTATCCCGTGAAACTCGAGTCCCTATTCCAGGATGCGTTGAGCACGGGCGGGGTGAGCCAAACCGCCGTCGCCCCCAGTCCCGCGATGTAGTCCAGCTGCTCGAGCACCCCAGCCACGTCGCCCCCGTGGAACCGGTCGTCCCGTGTGGGATCGAACGCACTCGCCACCGCATCTCCGAAAGCCAGATTCGCCTCGCGATTGCCGTCGGCGAAGCGGTCGGTCATGGCGAAGTAGATGATGGCGTCGCGGGGGTCGTGGATTTGGCCGAGCGCGGGAAGCGGGAGGCACACCACCCCGGCGTACAGCAAACAGGAAAGCCGCCTCACCCCTAAGGCGAG
>Ga0079300_10000197_pt1 | contig 21063 bp, 20 predicted proteins | sample Wag4_2014_7_11_FD_74799 | JGI IMG/M metagenome (GOLD analysis project Ga0079300, IMG submission 74799) | Fresh water microbial communities from Ohio, USA - Utica-2 Time Series HT 2014_7_11 | ecosystem: Environmental > Aquatic > Freshwater > Water tank | place: USA: Ohio | collected 2014-07-11
AGTGGTTCTTCAGATCAATCGGTATTTGCTGGTTGCGACTTTGTCATTGAAGCAATTTTCGAAGAGCTTTCGCTCAAGCAAGAGCTCTTTAAGAAGTTGGAGAAGATTGTCGGGCCAGAGTGTGTACTGGCAACGAATACCTCTTCACTCTCAGTTCAGCGCATGAGCGAAGGGTTGGAGCATCCAGAGCGAGTAGTTGGTTTTCACTTCTTTAACCCAGTGGCCATCATGCCGCTACTAGAAATCGCCCGTACTTCGCATACTGATGATGCAACGACTGCCACCGCGGTCAGTGTCGGCAAAGAACTCAAAAAGACAATGATCATCTGTAAGGATGCACCAGGCTTTGTCGTAAACAGATTGCTCACTCGATTCATGGGCGAGATAACCGACGCAGTCGATGAAGGTACCGATCCTCAGGTAGCCGATAACGCAATGCGCAGTATCGGATTTCCAATGTCTCCATTTGAATTGCTAGGACTTGTTGGTCCTGGGGTTGCGCTCCACGTTGCCGAAACGCTGCACGAGAACTTAGGTCCTCGATATCGCATCTCTCCCACTATGCAAGCAATGGTCAAAGAAGGTGTAAAGACTTTCTACATTAAGAACGAGGATGGGACATACGCTGCAAACCCAGCCGCGATTGCATTGGTACACAAGGGCGATTCACCGTCGAGCGCCGAGCAAGTACGACTGCGTGCGCTTAAAGCGCTAGCAGAGGAAGCGCGAATGATGCTCGATGAGGGTGTTGTTTCAACTCCAGCAGAGATTGATCTCTGCATGCTCATGGGCGCAGGATGGCCGATGCACCTGGGCGGAATCTTGCCGTTCTTAGATCGCGAAGGTATTAGCGAATCTGTTTGCGGTCAGCGTTTTCATGCTCCGGGAATTGCATCTCTTCCACAGTAGAGTTCCACGCAACAATATCGCGGGAAATCTTCTGGGCGTTGATTCCAAGATCATCAAGAATCTCAGCGCGCTTTGAATGCTCGATAAATTCCAATGGAACGCCGATGCTATGAAGAGCGATATTTAAGCCAGCTTGGCGGAATTGTTCTGAAATAGAACTCGCGATTCCAGCATGCTTTATTCCATCCTCGAGTACGACAACGCTCTTATATCGACGAGCCATAGTGATGAGAGAGTCGGGGATTGGCTTCACCCACCGTGGATCAATGACAGTAACGCCCACGCCTTCGCGATATGCCTGTGAGGCAGCTTCGACAGCAATCGATGCCATAGCGCCAATACTGACCAGAAGTACGTCGGCACTTTCCCCGCGGTAGAGGACATCGATTCCATCGCGACGTTCAAATGCCGGAATATCTTTCTGTACCGCGCCCTTAGGAAAACGAAGCGCTGTTGGTGCATCGCTGACATCGAGTGCTTCCCGCAAAGTTTCACGTAAACGAGTGGCGTCTCGTGGAGCAGCTACCCGCATCGTTGGAATGATTCCGGTAAGCGCCAAATCCCAAATGCCGTGGTGTGAGGGTCCATCATCGCCAGTGATTCCCGAACGATCTAGTACAAATGTCACGCCGGCTTTATGTAAGGCAACATCGAGTAAGAGTTGATCAAAGGCGCGATTAAGAAATGTTGAGTACACGGCAAAGACTGGGTGCAGCCCAGTAAAAGCTAGCCCAGCCGCACTAGTGACAGCGTGCTGTTCGGCGATTCCAACATCAATTGTGCGATCTGGAAACTTCTCTTGAAATTTATCAAGGCCTGTAGGTCCTAGCATTGCTGCCGTAAGTGCAACTACATCTTCTCGCTCTTCCGCTACCGCGATTAGTTCCTCTGAAAAAATATCGGTCCAGCTCTTTGCGGACTTACCCAGCGGCACGCCAGTTTCCGGATCAACAACTCCTACTGCGTGGAACTTCTCGGCCTCATCTGCAACTGCTGGTTGATGGCCTTTACCTTTCTCGGTGATGACATGCACCAAGACTGGCTCGCCAAATTCTTTTGCTTGCGTCAGTGCGCGTTCCATCGCGACCAAGTCATGACCATCAATAGGGCCCACATATTTAAGTCCGAGATCTTCAAACATTCCTTGTGGAGCAATAATGTCCTTAATGCCCTTTTTCATCCCATGCAGAGTTTCGTAAATTGGATTTCCAACCACCGGTGTATTTGTCAGAACTTCTTTACCCCAGTCAAGGAATTTTTCATATCCCCGAGTAACGCGCAAGGTTGCAAGATATGTTGCTAACCCGCCAATAGTTGGAGAGTACGAGCGCTCATTGTCATTCACGATGATGACAAGATTTCGATTATCTGAAGCTGCAATGTTATTTAACGCTTCCCAAGACATTCCACCAGTGAGAGCACCGTCGCCAACTACTACAACAACGTTTCGATCTCGCTGATTTGTAATCGCAAAGCCCCGCGAAATGCCATCGCCCCACGAAAGAGCGGTCGATGCATGTGAGTTTTCGATGACATCGTGCTCGCTTTCGCCTCGATTGGGATATCCCGCTATCCCGCCACGTTGGCGCAGACCATCAAACTTATCTGCCCGGCCAGTAAGAATCTTATGAACGTAAGATTGATGGCCGGTATCGAAGAGAACGACATCTTTAGGAGAATTAAAGGTTCGGTGAATCGCAATCGTGAGTTCTACAACGCCCAGGTTCGGACCGAGGTGTCCACCAGTTTTGGAAACCTTGGTGATGAGAAACTGACGAATCTCGGCACTGAGCAGAGTTAACTGCTCTAACGAGAGCGTACGGAGATCGGCAGGACCCTTGATTGATTCAAGCATCTGCCCAGTCTAGATTAGCCTCGAAGTTGACGCAGCACATACTGCATGATTCCGCCGTGGCGATAGTAATCTGCCTCACCCGGAGTATCGATTCTGACCTTGGCTTTGAAGGTTTTATCCCCTGCCGTGACGGTTACTTCCTTTGGAATTCCACCGTCGTTCAGTGCCGTAACTCCTGAGATTGCAAATACCTCATCACCCTTGATGCCCAGTGATTGCGCACTCTCACCATTGATAAATTGCAATGGGAGTACACCCATTCCAATTAAGTTCGAGCGGTGAATTCGTTCGAAGCTTTCTGCAATGACTGCCCGGACACCTAGTAGCGCTGTTCCTTTTGCTGCCCAATCGCGGGAGGAACCCGATCCATATTCTTTACCGGCAAGAATTACCAACGGCACTCCAGCGGATTGATAGGCCACAGATGCCTCATAAATTGTTGACTGCGCACCTTCGGCTAAGAAGTTTCGAGTAAATCCACCTTCAACACCATCAAGTAGCGCGTTCTTCAAACGAATGTTTGCGAAAGTTCCGCGAATCATGACTTCATGATTTCCACGACGAGAGCCATAAGAATTGAAATCTTTTCGATCCACTCCGTTCTCCTCCAGATACTTACCGGCCGGTGAATCAGCCTTGATATTGCCAGCTGGTGAGATGTGATCGGTAGTTACTGAATCACCAAGAATCGCCAGAACTCTGGCACCTGAAATATCAGTAACGGGTTTTGGTTGTGCAGGCATTCCATCAAAATATGGCGGTTTGCGTACATAAGTGGACTTTGGATCCCACTCAAATGTTTTTCCGGTTGGAGTGTCCAGTGACTTCCAGCGATGATCGCCTTCAAAAACCGTTGCGTAATCCTTAGTAAACATCTCAGATGAGATTGAAGAATCAATGACCGCTTGAATCTCAGATTCAGATGGCCAGATATCTTTTAACAGCACTGGATTGCCATCTTTATCGGTACCTAAAGAATCTTTTTCAAAATCGTGGTTCATGGTTCCGGCAAGTGCATATGCGACCACCAACGGAGGTGAAGCAAGATAGTTCATCTTTACATCCGGACTAATTCGACCCTCAAAGTTTCTATTTCCCGAAAGAACTGCAGTAACAGCTAAATCCTTCTCATTTACCGCCTTGCTAATCTCAATCGGAAGTGGACCTGAGTTTCCGATGCATGTCACGCAGCCATAACCAACAAGGTTGAATCCAAGTTCTTCCATGTACTTAGTCAGCCCTGATTTGTCGTAATAATCAGTAACTACCTTCGAGCCGGGCGCGAGCGTGGTCTTTACCCATGGCTTTGATTTGAGTCCTCTTTCAACTGCTTTCTTCGCCAGCAAAGCGGCGCCAATCATGACGGATGGGTTGGAAGTATTTGTACATGAAGTAATTGATGCAATGACAACATCGCCATTTTTGATAGTGGTTGCATTGGCACCAACACTGACTGGATACGCTTCTTTACCAGTCTTATCAGTGAAGTATGTAGGGAGAATTTTCTCAAAAGCGCCCTTTGATTCTGTTAGTGAGATGCGATCTTGCGGGCGCTTAGGTCCGGCAATAGATGAAACCACTGTCGATAAATCAAGTTCAATATTTTCAGAGAAACGTGGTGATGCCGATGGATCGTGCCACATTCCTTGTGCTTTTGCATACTGCTCGACAAGTGCAACTTGATCGGCACTGCGACCGGTAAGACGTAAATATCGGAGAGTCTCTTCATCAATTGGGAAAATCGCACATGTTGATCCGTATTCAGGTGACATGTTTCCAATTGTTGTGCGATTTGCCATGGGAACTGAGACCACGCCTGGTCCATAAAATTCGACGAACTTTCCAACAACTCCATGCTTGCGGAGCATTTCGGTAATGGTTAACGCCATATCTGTAGCTGTAGTGCCAACCGGTAGCGCACCTGAAAGTTTGAAACCTACGACACGTGGAATCAACATTGATACTGGTTGACCCAGTAATGCAGCCTCTGCCTCGATACCGCCTACGCCCCAACCAAGAACGCCAAGGCCATTAACCATAGTTGTATGTGAATCAGTACCTACAACAGTGTCAGGGTATGCGCGAAGAACGCCATCGACGGTACGCGTCATGACCACGCGCGCTAAATGCTCAATATTTACTTGGTGAACAATTCCGGTGCCTGGCGGTACAACTTTAAATTCATCGAAAGCTCCTTGCCCCCAACGCAAGAATCGGTAACGTTCGCGATTTCGCTCGTACTCGATATCTGTATTCTTTTCAAAAGAATCTTTTGCCCCAAAAACATCTGCAATAACGGAGTGATCGATAACTAATTCGGCTGGTGCAAGTGGGTTTACCTTGCTGGGATCTCCCCCGAGATCGACAATCGCTTCGCGCATAGTTGCTAGGTCGACTACGCATGGGACGCCGGTGAAATCTTGCATGATGACGCGTGCTGGAGTGAATTGGATTTCAGTATCCGGCTCAGTCGCTGGATCCCACTGTGCAAGTGCCTTGATGTGATCGACGGTGATATTTGCGCCGTCTTCAGTTCGAAGCAGATTCTCGAGTAGCACCTTCAACGAGAAGGGTAAATCTGATGCCCCTTCGAGAGATGAGATGTCGAAGATTTCAAAATCTTGACCAGCAACAGTGAGATTCTTCTTGGTGCCCAGTGAGTTCTTGCTCATCATGAAACTTCTTTCAGTGAATTTATCTTGACGTCAAGATACCTTATCTGGAACAAATCTGGCAATACATTCAATGTGATGTGTCATGGGAAAGAGGTCGAAGGCTCGAGCCTGCTCAAGTGAATATCCATTTTCACGAAGGTAGCCGGTATCTCTAGCCAGCGCCGCTGGATCGCACGCTACATAGACGATGGCTCGGGGGGCTAATCGAGCACAATGGCTAATCACTTCCTTGCCGGCACCTTCGCGCGGAGGATCTAAAACGATGACATCGGCACTTTCGAAGCGGGTGATTGCCTTAGCTACATCGGCAGTAATCACAGTGACATTTGGATTCTGAGAAAAATTACTTCTCGCATCTGCAGTAGCCGATTTACTTCCTTCAACGATATCGACTGAACCTTCGCTTCCGATGATTGGCAGAATCGCGGCGGTAAAAAGTCCCACTCCCCCGTACAGATCGAGCACATGATCCCCAGTTTGAAACTGCGAAAATTCGAGGACTGCATCGCTGAGTACGCGCGGCGCATCCTTATGGCTCTGCCAGAAAGATTTCTGACTAACGTCAAAGAGTTTCTCGCCGACACGATAGTGGGCAACCTCAGGCCCATCTGAAAGTCGCATCGCAGAATCCTCGCGAGAGCTAGCTGTGGCGATAGTGCGTTCACCTGTATTGGAGATTGAAATTTCTAGCCGCTGATCACCCTTTACGCCACGCTGAGCAAGTTCCGAAAACTTCATCTCAGGAACAAGAATTCGGCAATCATCGACCGCAATTACCTTATGGCTACGTGATTGATAAAAACCTAGCGCCCCACTTTTAGTTGAATTTGCAGAGCATCGAGTTCTCCACCCGAGCGGCCCACTAATTTCCTCGACCTCGATTGTGATATCCATCTTGGCAATTCTTGAAAATTGCTCGGTGATGACCTGACTCTTCAGCTCTCGCTGGCGTGCCAAGGAAATATGCTGGAAGTCGCATCCACCACAACCTTGCCTGTGCGCATAACGACACGGCGCAGTTACTCGATCAGGTGAAGCGGCGATGACCTCAACTACATCCGCTCGATTGAAGGATGCCCCAACGCTAGTAATCTCAATCTCGACGCTTTCGCCAGGAATTGCGTGCCGCACAAAGATGACAGCGCCCTCGTGGCGTGCGATGAAATGGCCGCCATGGGCTACTTTTTCAATGTCAACCCGCACTCGTGCGCCCACCGTGAGACTAGAACTCTTCGGTGATGTCATAGCCCTAAGCCTAGTCGAGATATTTTTGGCGAGAGAGTAGTAAGTTACTCCCGTGCACGTAGTCATTATGGGTTGCGGTCGAGTCGGCTCTTCGTTGGCGACCGCCCTTGAAGCAGCTGGACACTCAGTTGCAATCATCGATCAATCTAAAGAAGCATTCCGTCGGCTGGGCGCAGATTTTAAAGGTCGCACGATTGTCGGGGTTGGCTTCGATCGCGATACCTTGCTTGAGGCAGGTATCGATGGTGCTGATGCATTTGCAGCCGTAAGTAACGGCGATAATTCAAATATTTTAGCTGCGCGTGTAGCCCGTGAGAATTACGGCGTTACCAATGTTGTCGCTCGAATCTATGATCCTGGCCGCGCAGAAATTTATCAGCGCCTAGGTATTCCAACTGTGGCAACTGTTATTTGGGCGAGTGACCAAATTCTGCGTCGAATTCTGCCTGGTGGAGCTCGTTCTGAATGGCGCGATGCAACCGGAACCGTTCAACTTCTTGAAGTTCACCCACATATCGATTGGTATGGCCGACCAATCTCTGAACTTGAAAATGCCACCGAATCGCGCGTCGCTTTTCTCACACGATTAGGTGAAGCGCTAATTCCTGATAGCCACACAGTGCTGCAAGATGGAGATTTAGTGCATATGACTATCCTCGAAGCTCAGTTAGCAATCGCAGAGTTAGTCCTATCGAAAGGTCCAGGTGCCTAGCAAATGAGAATCGCCATTGCTGGTGCGGGAAATGTTGGGCGAGCGATTGCTCGAGAACTTTTAGATAACGGCCATCAGGTTCTGCTCATCGACCGTGATCCAAAAGCGCTCAAGATTGATTCCGTTCCTGATGCTGAGTGGCTGATGGCAGATGCTTGCGAAATCGCTTCACTAGACAATGCTCAACTTAATAATTGTCAGGTCTTAGTTGCTGCTACAGGTGACGACAAGGTAAACCTAGTTGCATCTCTCTTGGGAAAGACCGAATACGGAGTGCCTCGTGTGGTCGCGCGCATTAACCACCCGAAGAACGAATGGTTATTTGATCAATCTTGGGGCGTTGACGTTGCGGTATCCACCCCCCGAATCATCACCGCACTTGTGGAAGAGGCTGTGAGTGTCGGAGATGTCGTACGACTCTTCTCATTTAGAAAAGGCCAGGCAAACCTGGTAGAAATCACGCTTCCAGATACTTCTATCTGCATTGGAAAAACTGTAGAAGAAGTCGAACTTCCAGAAGATGCGTCATTGGCCGCCATTGTCAGAGACGGACGTGTGATTGCACCGCGGCCGAGTGATCTCTTTATCGCTGGCGATGAACTACTGTTCGTCGCCTCGGCCGAAGCTGAAGGCAAAATTAGAGATTGCTTTATCGCCCGTTCTTAAGGTTTTACCGTAGGCACCCGGCGAATAATGAGCCACGATGCGTAGGCGGTGGCAATAAAGAGCGGATATCCCATGGCAAGGTTGACCGTTCCAAGTAGATTGACATTGCCACTTCTATAAATCGGATACTGCACAGCGATGCGGGTAAAGAACATCGCTACCCAGAGCCAACTCGCCTGAATGTAGGCACGTTTGCGCTCTGGATTACGGCGCCATTGCAAGTTCTCGCCCAGTATTGGTCCGAGTAATAATCCTAGGATGGGCCATCCGGCGAGATTTGCGATGAGATAGACAGTGCCATAGCCAAGATTGGTAAGTAGCTTTGGAATGTAGAGATCACTGGGATTGCCAGTCCTATTTGCAAACCAAGCACAAATCAAGACGCCAATAAAGCCGCTGAGCGCATGCTGCACTGTGTCGCGTTTAGCCAAGCGGATGATTGTGAGCAGCGCAGACGTTGCAATCGCTGCAAATAGCGCGCTCTGCAAGTCTTTGCGGACATTAAAAACAATGAGAAAGATGACTGATGGAATGCCTGAATCAATCAGACCTTTCTTTCCACCAAAGGCACCGATTACTTTATCTCGATCTTCATGGGGCGTTAATTCTCGCTCGTTACTCATGTGCGCCCCGTTGAACCAAAACCATTGTCACCACGTCCTGAACCTGGCAATTGATCTACTTCGATAAATTGTGCGCGTTCTACTTTCTGGAAGACTAACTGTGCGATTCGATCACCACGCTTGAAGCTCACACTCTCTTTCGGATCGTGATTAATCATGATGCACTGCAGCTCTCCGCGAAATCCAGCGTCCACTGTGCCTGGTGCATTTACCATCGTGACGCCATGTTTAATTGCAAGTCCTGAACGCGGATGAACGAGTGCAACATAACCATCAGGAAGTGCGATGGAGATACCAGTTGGGACCAGAGCTCGCTCTCCCGGGGCGATAGTGATATCTATCCGAGAGACGATATCGGCGCCAGCATCTCCACCTTTGGAATATGCCGGAAGCGGTAAGTCAGGATCTAGCCGTTTAATAAGTACTTGAAAATTACTCATGGATTGATATCAAACTCAGGATCGACAAATGAGAAAAGGTGAGGATTCTTTCGTAGCGCTTCCAAATACTCCGCTGGAGCATTTTCCAGAAAGTGTTTCATGGGAACGATGACAAAGAGGGCGGCGGCGCGTACTGCGATTTCTCCATCGCTGCCGCCAATTCGACCCACCGCCTCGGAATATACTTTTCGATTCACCTGTCCTGTGATTTGAGCAGAAATGTGCAAGACGGTTCCGATTGGTACCGGCTTGATGAAGTCGGTTTCTAAGCGGGCGGTAACTGCAGGGGCGCGAAGAAGCCACATCAATTTTCCGAGCGCTTCGTCAAATGCAAGTGATAGAAGTCCGCCATGAGCAAGGCCGGGAGCTCCTTGATGATTTTCGGTGACGGTAAATTCGGCAGTGATATCGGCACCTTGCCCGACATGAGCCACCAGATGTAGTCCGGTGGGATGTAATTCGCCACACCCGAAACAATGCGCAAAGTGCGACGGAATCTGGGCACCGGTTGCTGGTGAGAGTGGATGACGTTCTGGAATTACCGAGCCCTCTGGTGGCATAGTTGATGCAACGCGACTCATGACACAAGGTTACTTGATGAAGTAAGAGATAGCCTAGGCCTCGTGCTCTTTCGAGAAGTGATACGCCCCCCACTGTGGCTCTTAGCCTTTATCTACTTCATGTTTCTATCTTTAGTCATCGCATTCTGGGCCGCTTTGGGCAATTTCAGCGCGCTGCTGGCTTTCATAATCCTGACCATCGCCCTTGGCTTTATTGCCGTATCAGCAAAGGGTGAAGTAAGAGTTATTGATGACGAGCTAAAGATTGGGAAAGCTCACATCGCCGTTAAGTACATTAAAGATGTGCAGATTCTGGATAAAAATCAGATGAGACTCTTGCGTACACGTGACGCCGATCCAGCTGCCTACTTAGCGATTAAATTTTGGGTTGCAACCGGAGTGAAAATCACGCTTGATGATGACCGCGATCCCACTCCTTACTGGCTTGTTAGTTGCAGAAAAAGTAAGGAACTTAAGAACACTCTTTGCAGATAGCTTTTGCGCCTTCGCCTTTTGCTAATTGGGTGATGTGGTGAATGAGGAAACATCTCGAACATGTGAATTCGTCGACTTGTACAGGTACAACGCGTACCGCAAGTTTCTCACCAGAGAGGTCAGCTCCAGGAAGTTCAAGATTCTCGGCCGCTTCTGCTTCATCAACATCAATCTGTCCTGATTGTGCATCAACTCGCTTTGCTTTGAGTTCTTCTAACGATTCCTCGTGAAGCTCCTCGTCGGTTTTTCTGGGTGTGTCGTAATCTGTTGCCACTGATCTCACCTCGCTTCCATTACTTATTAACGGACGATTACGCCCGCTACCTGCGCGAATAGTCGCGCATTACCTGGTTTCTAGTGGCTACAACCAGCGGCGTGTCGCATTTATTCCTGGTGAGGGTGATTATTTTCCTGAACTTTCGCAATAGCCATGGCCAGACCACCGTCGACGTAAGCATGAATCGATGTTCCCTCGGCTAGGTGCTCCTCGCTCAAAATCTCGCCCTGTTCGTGAATCGCAGAAACCAGGTCGCCTCGGTTATATGGAATCACCGCTCTAATCTCCACACTGGGATGAGGGAGAGATTTTTCTATCGCATGAACAAGCCCTTCCATCCCGAATCCGGAACGAACAGAGAAGGCATAACTGTTGGGTTCTTTGCGCAAGATCTCAAGGACGACAGCAGGGTCTGCGATATCCACTTTATTGATCGCAATGATCTCAGGGATGTCTCCCCCGCCAATCTCGGTAATCACTTCGCGCACCGCACGAATCTGTTCGAACGGATCAGTGTGCGAACCATCTACTACATGCACAATCAGATCAGATCCTGATACTTCTTCCAGAGTAGATTTAAATGCATCAATCAGCTGGTGAGGTAAGTGACGCACAAATCCGACAGTATCCGAAAGTGTGTAGACCCGACCTTCACTAGTTTCACATTTTCGTACCGTTGGATCCAGCGTTGCAAAGAGCGCATTTTCAACTAAGACACCCGCGCCCGTTAACTCATTCAGGAGAGATGATTTTCCAGCATTTGTGTAACCTGCAATAGCCACTGAAGGAATATTGTTTCGCTTGCGTTCTTGCCGCTTGGTATCTCGTGAAGTTTTCATTTCAGCGATTTCTCGGCGAAGCTTCGCCATTTTGTCGCGAATACGGCGGCGGTCTGTTTCAATCTTTGTTTCACCGGGACCACGTCCACCAATACCTGCGCCACCTGCTGCCCGACCGCCTACTTGTCTAGAGAGTGAATCGCCCCATCCACGAAGGCGTGGAAGTAGATAGGCAATCTGCGCTAACTCAACCTGTGCCTTACCTTCTTTACTCTTTGCATGCTGGGCGAAAATATCGAGAATGAGAGCAACGCGATCTACAACTTTAACCTTTAACTTCTCTTCTAGGGTGCGAAGCTGCGATGGCGAAAGTTCTCCGTCGCAAACGACGGTATCTGCTCCAGTTGCGATAACTATCTGACGTAATTCAATGAGCTTTCCAGAACCGATATATGTGGAAGGGTCAGGTTTATCACGGCGTTGAATCAGACCTTCCATAACTTCAGATCCTGCAGTTTCGGCGAGTGCCTTTAGCTCTGCTAAGGAATTATCAGCCATCTCGGCAGTTCCTTCTGTCCACACTCCAACCAGCACAACTCGTTCTAGTTGGAGCTGGCGATATTCGGCTTCAGAGATATCTTGCAGTTCAGTAGAAAAACTCTTTACTCGCCGAAGTGCATTTCGATCAGATAGTTCTTGTTGATCATTCTCTTCATACTCAGCCTCACCAGAGTCGAAATCAGCCGCTGCGCGCGCGCTCTCACGCAGTAGGTCTTCAAAAAGTTTGTCGTAACCGTCTTCTGGCGTGGTCATGAATTCAGATATGAAGCGATGTCGTGTTCACCAATAAGTTCGGCTGGCCCAATTAAGGTGGCGTTGGAGTGATTATCGATATCGACTATCAACCGTCCTCCAGGAGGAAATATCGTCCAGCGCGAAGGCAGGTTCTGCTTTGATTTCATGGCGGCGGCTAGGGCAACAGCGCACGTTCCAGTTCCGCAAGAGCGAGTTTCACCACTGCCACGCTCGTGTACGCGCATCTGCGCTTCATTCGCAGCCGTGATTTCTACAAACTCAACATTGACGCCCTCAGGGTATGAGGATTTAGGTTGCACAGTGGGTGCAACTGCCAGTGAACCTACCTGCGAAAGATTATCTACGAATACCACTGCATGCGGATTTCCGACGCTGATGTTATAGCCAGACCAGGTATGACCATTATGTTCTACTGAAATTTCTTCCATCTCATCAGTCACTTGCCCCATATTGACTGAGATATCTCCATCGCGCGGAACTCGAAGATGTTTCATCCCAGCGCGCGTATCGATTGCGAATATTCCTTCTGGTTGATGGTTACGTGCCACTAGATATTTAGCCATCACTCGGATGCCATTACCACACATTTCGGCAACCGAACCGTCGGCGTTACGGTAATCCATAAACCATTGTTTTCCATTACGAAGGATGCGAATAAATCCATCGGCACCGATTCCGGTTTCGCGGTTGCAGATTGCAGCTACTTCGAGCGGTGAGATCTCGCGCTCGTTATCTGGATCAAAAAGAATGACAAAATCGTTCTCAGTTCCGTGGCCATACGTGGCAATTACTGGAGTTGTCATAACGCTATGAGTTTATCTTCTGCATGATGGTTTCAAGGCGTGGTTGATGGGGTGCAATCCACTGAATCCGTGCATCACGAGAGAACCAGGTTTCTTGGCGCCGCGCATACTGTCTGGTTGAGCGCTTAGTCTCTTCTTTTGCTTCTGCTTCAGTCATGCCGCCTGAGCGCGCTGCGATAAGTGCTGAGTATCCCAACGCTCGCTGCGCCGTGGATCCTTCAAGAATTCCATCGACAATGAGAGCCTCGACCTCAGCAACGAATCCTTGACTCCACATTCGCTCTACTCGGGCATCGATACGTTCACGCAAGTGCTCTCGATCCATGACAAGACCAAATTGCAGCGCATCCGGATATCTTGAACTATCTTCACGTGGAAGATTTGCAGTGAAGGGTTTACCGGTAATTTCGATTACTTCAAGCGCGCGAACAATTCGTCGAGTATTGGCTCGATCAATTGCAAGTGCCGCTGCTGGGTCTAACTCCTGTAATCGTTCAAAGAGTGCCTGCGCCCCAAACTCTGCTACCTCTGATTCAAGTCGTGCTCGCACCTCAGGGTTGGTATCCGGAAAGTTCAGGTCATCTAATATCGCCTTGATATAGAGCCCCGTACCTCCAACAATGACAACGTTCTTCTGGCGGGAATGAATCTCAGTGATACAGGCGCGGGCGCGTTCTTGATACCAAGCAACGGTCGAATCTTCTTTGACGCTAAGAACATCGAGCAGATGATGAGGAATTGCGCGTCGTTCTGCAACACTGAGCTTGGCGGTACCGATATCCATGCCGGTGTAAAGCTGCATTGAGTCAGCGTTAATGATTTCAGCGTTTATCTCTTCTGCAATATCTAGTGCAATATCACTCTTACCGGTTGCAGTAGCACCGCATATGACAATTACCTTCACGAAGTCCGAACCTTAGGGATACCAAGCGAAGTTGATGCTGGCGCAGATTTTGCAGCGTGCGCATCTCCCCCTCGAGTCCTGATTACTGACTTAGCTTTTCCAATCAGATAATGGGCTGATGCTTCAGTGATTTCTACATCGACGAAATCGCCAGGGCGAGCATCTGTATCGGCATCAAAGTGGACTAGTCTAAAGTCCTCAGATTTACCCGTCATGCGGGAGCGAGACTCATCTCTGCGCCCTTCAATCTCAGAGACCATGACACGATGAGTGGAACCGACTGAACTCTCATTAACAGCAAGAGAGATTTGCTGTTGGTGCTCATGTAAGCGGGTGTATCTCTCCCCTACAACATCTTCTGGTACTTGGTTTGGCATAACACCCGCTGGAGTTCCAGGCCGAATTGAGTATTTATATGTATAGGCGGCAGCGAAACGTGCCTGGGTAGTGATGTCGAGCGTTGCCTGGAAATCCGCTTCACTTTCGCCAGGAAAACCAACAATGATGTCAGTTGTAATCATCGCTTGCGGAATAGCTAAACGCACTCGCTCGAGAATTCCCAGGTACTTATCGCTTCGGTATGAGCGACGCATGGATTGCAAGATTGCATCAGAACCAGATTGCAGCGGCATATGCAGATGTGGCATCACATTGTCTGTCTGCGCCATCGCTTCAATGACATCATCTGTGAAATCTCGTGGATGCGGAGACATAAAGCGCACTCGTTCAAGGCCATCAATCTTTCCGGCATCACGCAGAAGTTTGGCGAAGGCACCGCGATCCCCGAATTCGACACCATATGCATTGACGTTCTGTCCGAGTAGCGTAATTTCAATGACGCCCTGATCTACCAGTGTCTGTATCTCTCGCAACACATCAGCTGCCGGGCGGTCTTTCTCTACCCCGCGCAATGTAGGAACGATGCAAAAGGTGCAGGTGTTATTGCAGCCCACTGAGATAGATACCCAAGAAGTGAAGGCCGAAAACCTACGCGCTGGCAGCGTTGATGGAAAATGCTCTAGGGATTCGAGGATCTCAATCTGTGACTCTTCCTCAATGCGGGCGCGCTCGAGTAGAACTGGAAGTGAGCCAACATTGTGCGTACCAAATACAACATCGACATAAGGCGCTTTTTTTAGGATGATCGATTGATCCTTCTGGGCCAAGCAGCCTCCCACAGCTATCTGCATAGCGGGGTTCTTCTTTTTAATCGGGGCTAGAAAACTCAAATTTCCATACAGTTTATTATCTGCGTTTTCGCGCACAGCGCATGTATTAAAAACAACGATATCGGCTTGTTCTCCCTGCGTTACAGGTAGATACCCTGCCTCATCAAGTAGGCCCGCGATACGTTCAGAATCGTGCACATTCATCTGACACCCGTAGGTTTCAACCAGATATGTGCGCGTCATGGCACGTATCTTATTTCAGAGTCAGTTAGTGATGCGAATTGGTGCAATCCCGCGCGCAATTTGACGCTCGAAGTGCACTTCACGCTTATCGTTAAAGATTGCTGCGGTTTTATATGTCGCATCCATGAAGGCTTGCAGCTCTTCCCGGGCCTTGAGTCCATCACCTGTTAGGTCTGTTCTCTCAAAGACGTTCCAAGCGCGCAAGACTGGAGCAACTACATCATCAAGATGTTGCTGCAAGTCATAGATCCCGGCCAGCGCAATCTGTACCGCTTTTCTTCCAAAGCCTGGCATATTGGCACCAGGCATATCAAAGTTGGTCACGACATCGGTGATCGCACGCATTGCCGCATTTGGTTCCATATCTAGAGCTGCCGCGAGCGTATTGCGATAAAAGAGCATATGTAGATTCTCATCGAGAGCAACGCGTTGCATCATGCCTTCCGCGATTGGGTCATTGGAAAGTTTTCCAGTATTTCGGTGGGAAATTCGGGTAGCAAGTTCCTGAAAGGAGACATATGCAATCGTGTGCAACATGTCGTTTTCATAAGGAGTTTGGTAACCCAATGACATGTGAGCCATACGAAGATCTTCAAGTTCATAAGGATCTACACCACGGGTGGCCATCAAGTAATCGCGAATAACAATTGCGTGGCGAGCTTCTTCAGCGGTCCAGCGTTCAATCCAATTTCCCCATGCGCCATCGCGACCCATGGAAATCGAAATTTCAGTGTGGTAACTCGGCAAGTTGTCTTCCGTCAGAAGATTAAGAACCAGTGAGTCCTGTGCCACTGGAGTTAGCCGAGAGTCTTTTGCTTCCCAAGCATCGCCATTGAGAGGACCGGCATAGTCACGGCCTTCAGACCATGGGACATACTCGTGTGGATACCAGTTCTTCTGGACCGAGATATGTCGTTCGAGTTCAACAGCAACTACCGGCTCGAGATCACGAATTAAGCGAGACTGGATTTTTGCTGACTCTTCACTCATGGGATAACAGTAAGGCAGAAGTAACACTACTCACGAGTTAAAGATTATCTTTTGCGCGCTTTTCTGCCTGTTGGCTTCGCCACTTTGCTATCTCCGCATGATTTCCGCTGAGCAATATCTCGGGAACCGAGATTCCACGCCATTCTTGTGGTTTGGTGAAGTTTGGATATTCAAGGTAACCCTCAGAGTTATGTGATTCTTCCGATAACGATTCTGGGTTACCAAGCACGCCCGGTATAAGTCGAGTAATAGCCTCGATCATCACCATCGACGCAACTTCTCCCCCGCCTAGAACATAATCTCCGATAGAGACTTCATGAACTCGGATATTGCGATTCGCAAATTCTTGCGTTGAATAATATTGGCGGACTCGATCATCAATACCTTCGTAGCGTCCGCAGGCAAAAATTAGGTGCTCTGATGTTGAAAATTGCTGGGCTATCTCTTGATTAAATCGGCGCCCGGCCGGAGTCAGAATGATGAGATCTGTATTCTCAATCATTAATGGATCAAGAGTCTTCCCCCAGATTTCTGGCAACATCACCATTCCGGCGCCACCACCATATGGGGTGTCATCTACGGTGTTGTGGTTATCGGTGCTTTGAGCCCGCAGGTCATGAACCTCTATCTCAAGAAGTCCTGCACTCTGTGCCTTGCCCAATAAAGATAATTTAAGTGGCGATAGATATTCCGGGAATATCGAGATGACATCAATCTTCATCCAATACTCCCATCGATTTCTGGAGGAATAACGGTCATGCGCTTGGCTTTAATGTCCACGACAGGTACTAACTGGTGAACAAATGGAATGAGAACCTCGCCTTCAGCGCTTTTAATCGCGAGTACATCCTGACCCGGTAAGTTCAAGACATCGGTCACGATTCCAAACTCATCTCCATCTACAAGAAATGCCGTGCAGCCAATGAGCTGCAATACGTGGTAATCATCCTCATCGATACCGGGTGCCTGAATATCCACATCCGCATAGAGAAGTTCATTTCTTAGTGCTTCAATCGCATTTCGATCTTCGATACCTTCAAAGCCAAGGAGAAGAATTCCGTTATGCACGCGCGCAGAAGCCACCGTTAAATTTCCGTGGTTATCTGTCTCCAAAATTGCCCCAATAGCAAAGCGATCTTCAGCTTCGTCGGTGCGAACTTCGATTGTTGCTTCACCCAAAATTCCGTGAGCTTTACCGATGCGGCCCACGTTTAATTTCATGGGAGTGAAAGTTAGCGAACCTCGTCGGTATCGATGAGATCAACGCGCACTGTGCGTCCAGCGAGAGCGCTTACGACTGTGCGTAGCGCCTTTGCAGTACGACCATTACGGCCAATCACCTTGCCGATATCCTCAGGATTAACACGAACTTCGAGAGTGGTTCCTCGACGGTGAGTCTTCTCCTTCACATTGACATCGTCAGGGTTATCAACGATTCCCTTTACGAGATGTTCGAGCGCTTCGTCAATCATGGTTACTCGGCTGTGTCCGAAGCTTCAACGGCTTCTTCTGCAACAGCTTCAGGAGCTTGAACCTCTTCTGTTACTGCACTTACTTCTGCAATCACATCTTGAGCTGGAACCTCGGACACCGCATCAGAGTTTTCTGGTTCGGACACAGCTTCAGCCACTGGCTCGGACACAACAGGATTTGCCTTTGCAGCTAACTTATCTTGTGCCTTCTTCTTCAAAGTTGTTGCGCCTTCTGCAGGTTCTGCTGCGGCAGCCTTAACAGCTGCTTCGTAAGCAACGCTCTTGTGTGGCTTTGCAGGTGCAACGCGAAGTGTTCCTTCTGTTCCTGGAAGACCCTTGTGCTTCTGCCAATCTCCGGTCACCTTCAGAAGCGCCTCTACTGCCTCTGATGGTTGTGCACCAACACCGAGCCAGTACAGAGCGCGCTCTGAATTAACTTCGATGAGTGATGGTTCTTGACCTGGAACGTAGCGACCAATTTCTTCGATTGAGAGACCGTTACGTGCTTTACGTGAATCTGTAACAACGATGCGGAAATACGGTGTGCGGATTTTTCCCATGCGCATTAAACGAATTTTTGTAGACAAAGAACTTGTACTCCTAAAAAGTGTGTCGTACCAAATTACTACAGCGGGGTGCGTAGCTAGATGGTCCAACTGTGGATTGGATTGTTACCGGGGTAGAGGGCCCTGTAACAGGTCTCTAATCTTGCCAGTTACGCTCAAAATTAAGAAATCGTCCCATTTTCCAGCGCCCGCTTGGCGGGATTTCCAGATTTCGACTTCTTCTTAGCTGGTGGTGCAGCCTTTCGTGGCGCCGGCGGCAGACCCGGCATTCCTGGCGGCAGACCCGGCATTCCTGGGATCGATCCCCCATTGCGCATCTGCTTCATCATCTTCTGCGCCGCAGTGAATTTATCTACTAGAGAATTCACATCAGAAACTTTGCGTCCAGCACCTAACGCAATACGTGCACGCCTAGAACCATTAAGCACTTTCACATCGCGACGTTCTCCAGGAGTCATTGATTGCACTATTGATTTCGTACGCGTGATCTCTGATTCGTCAAAGTTTTCAATCTGTTTCTTCATCGCCCCAGCGCCAGGAAGCATGCCAAGGAGCTTGCCCATCGAGCCCATCTTTGACATCGCCTCTAACTGCTCAAGGAAATCATCAAGAGTAAAATCTTCTCCTGATAAGAACTTATCTTCGAGCTTCTTCGCCGAATCGCCTTCAAAGGCTTTCTTTGCTTGTTCGGCAAGAGTTGCCACATCTCCCATGCCGAGAATTCGTGAAGCCATTCGATCTGGATAGAAGATATCGAAATCGCTGATCTTCTCACCAGTGGAAGCAAACATAATGGGGCGACCAGTGAGGGCTGCAATCGAAAGTGCTGCTCCGCCGCGCGCATCACCATCGAGTTTCGTAAGTACGACTCCGTCGAATCCGACACCATCTTGAAACGCCTTAGCGGTGCGCACTGCATCTTGGCCAATCATGGCATCGACCACAAAGAGAATTTCATCAGGAGAGACCGCATCACGAATAGCAATCGCTTCGTTCATGAGCTCTTGATCCACACCTAAGCGCCCGGCTGTATCTACGATAACCATGCTGTGGAGTTTGGATTTGGCAAATGTAATTGCATCACGAGCCACCTGTACCGGGTTACCCACGCCATTTCCTGGTTCAGGTGCAAAGACTGGAACCCCAACAGATTGACCCACTACTTGCAACTGATTAACTGCATTCGGTCTCTGCAAATCAGATGCGACAAGAATCGGTGTCTCACCTTGATCTTTATAAAACTTCGCTAACTTTGCCGCAAGCGTTGTCTTGCCTGCGCCCTGTAAACCAGCCAACATGATGACGGTTGGAGGGTTCTTGGCAAAACGAATGCGGCGTGCTCCGCCACCAAGAATTTCAGTGAGCTCTAGGTTTACGACGTCAAAGATTGCCTGCGCTTGATTAGTGCCAGCCTGAAGTGTTGAAAGTAGTTCTACAGATTTACTGTGAACTTTGGCGGTAAAGCTCTCGACGACATCGAGTGCGACGTCAGCTTCCAACAGCGCTTGGCGAATCTCAATTGTGGTGCTCTCAATATCTTTCTCAGAAATTTTTCCACGTGAGCGAAGGGCACTGAAGGCGCCTGCAAATTTGGAAGAGAGAGCATCAAACATAATGGACGAACTCTACTTCAGAGCTGCTCGAATTCGTGCTGCCACTTCACTTGCACGTTCTAAGGAGAGCGGACCTCCCCCGATTTCGCTCACATAGAGCGTGTCAATCGCCTCTGCCCCAAGTGTCGTAACAATGGCAGAACGAATATCAATGCTGCTTCGAGTGATTGCATCTCCAATACGGAATAACAGTGCCGGTTGGTCATGACTTCTCACTTCAATCACTGTTGCATCCGTTGCCGCATCCATAAAGGTTTCAACGACAGGTGCAGGTACGGGAATCGTCGGTAATTGTGCATACGTATCAATTCGCTCTTGAATTCGAGATGCCAAAGAACTCTTATTCTCCAAGGCTCTTGCAATCTCTTGATACAACTTTTCTTGGGTTAATCCAGGAGCGTAAGGGTCAGGAATAACTATCCACTCCATAACGGCAACTTGCTCCACTGATTTCGTTCTTGCAGATCTCACATCGAGTCGCAGAACGTTAAGGACTCCAGCAACTACCGAGAGCAGCCCCGTGCTATCTGGAACAACTATCTCGATCGCATATACGTCCTTGCGATCTTCAATACTGACGGAGAGCGCTCCAGATTCGGCTCTAGTGCGTTGGGCATCTGTAAGTTCGGGCTGTTGCGCAATGGTGTTATCGGTAATCGCCAGCTCTACTCTCTTTACTAGTTCTGCTACGAGTGATGCTTTCCAATCGGTCCACGCAGCACGCCCGGTGGCCTCACCGTCTGCGATGCTCAGCGCATGCAAAAGCTCGAGGGTCTGTAAATCTGGAATTAACTCGGCAACAAGTGCAATCGTCGCTGGATCATCTAAGTCTCGACGCGTAGCGGTTGCCGATAGTAGGAGGTGATGTTTAACCAAGAGTTGAATAGTTGAAATATCCTCTGAAGAAAAACCAATTCGGGCGGCTAAAGGCGCAATCAGTCTTGCTCCTCTCTCTGAATGGTCCTCGTCAGTTCCTTTGCCAATATCGTGAAAGAGCGCGCTAAAGAGCAGAAGATCTGGTCGATGAACTTTTCGAGTAAGTGCAGCAGCATGAACTGCGGTTTCAACCATATGTCTATCGACTGTATGGCGATGCAAAACATTTCGCTGCGGAAGAGAGCGAACTGATCGCCACTCCGGAATCCAGGTAAAAAGAACTTCTTCTTGATCTAGCGCTTCAAATACTTGCACCATCGAAGTTCCAGCTCCAATGAGCGAGATCAGATTCTCGCGAGCTTCGCGCGGCCATGG
>Ga0079300_10000199_pt1 | contig 21000 bp, 23 predicted proteins | sample Wag4_2014_7_11_FD_74799 | JGI IMG/M metagenome (GOLD analysis project Ga0079300, IMG submission 74799) | Fresh water microbial communities from Ohio, USA - Utica-2 Time Series HT 2014_7_11 | ecosystem: Environmental > Aquatic > Freshwater > Water tank | place: USA: Ohio | collected 2014-07-11
TATACTTTGTCAAGTGGTGGTTTGTTTATCACGGAGTAAACCACCAAACACCGATTTTCTACAGTATTTTAAAGTAAATACTGAACTTTTTAACGCCGACTAGGTCTTATGAATTGCCTAGTCTATAATATATATACAGGTTCAATATAACGTTAAAACTAGTAACCTCTTAGATTTCTTAGTTCTTTTTGCTTCTTTAAAAAGTTAGCTCGCATTTCTTTTGCTTTTCTAACTCTTTTTTCAGATGGCTTTTCATAAGTCTGTTTCATCTTGTACAGTCTCATAACGCCTTCTTTAAGAAGTTTCTTTTTAAGAATACGCATTGCCTTTTCGACATTGTTATTCTTAACTTCTACTTTGAGTCCCAATTAAATATACCTCCTTAGGGTGTTTAGAGTGGCCATTATTGGCCACTCAGGACTAAACTGATAGATTTAGACAACGTCTTGCGACTTGTCTTCCTCACCATCATTGGAATCCGTTTGAGATTGAGCCGCAACTTCTGACTGTCTTTGAGATTCTATGATCTGGTCAGCAGTAGCACCGGCATCAACTTTAGTGTATAAATCTACAAATGAAGTTTTAGTATCTTCATCAAATCTATTTGTACACAATTCAATTGCTTTTACTTTATTACTAAAGATTGAGTACGCTTGTACGATATGTACTAATCTTCTTGTGGAAATAATCTCATCAACACCACCTTCAAAATAGGTTTTTCTGATGACATCAGCCCACGTAACAAGTTTATTTACATAGTTGGTATCTTTTTTACCTGTTGATTCTAAAACATTGTTTAATATTTTTTCTTCTGTTTTAGTATTAGGATACCTTTGTTCAAATGTAACTGGAAATCTTTCAAGGAAAGCTTCGTTAAGAATATTGGTACCGATAAACTTACCATCTTCTGAACCTTGACCTTTAGTATTGGCAGTTGCCACTACGTTAAAGCCTTCTTTTGGTTTTACAAATTTGTTAATTTTTTTAACAAATACACCAGAGCCTTCTAAGATAGGTTGTAAACACATAATCTTATTTGAAGCTAAGTCAATCTCATCTAATAAAAGAAGAGCGCCTCTTTCCATTGCTTCAATAACTGGACCGTTCTGCCATACAGTTTGGCCATCTTTTAATCTATAACCACCTAGTAAGTCATCTTCGTCGGTTTCAATTGTTACGTTAACTCTAATACATTCTTTTTTAGCTTCAGCACAAGCCTGTAATATAGACATTGTTTTACCGTTACCAGATAGACCTGTAACAAACACTGGATAAAACTTACCAGATTTGATAATAGATTTAACATCAGGATAGTTACCGAATGGTACAAACGTAGCATCTTTTTTAGGTACAATGTCACCTGTAAGAGAAGATACTATGTAAGCGGCTTCTTTTTTAATTTCAATATCAGTTGTTTTTTCAACCTTACTTGATTTTGAATTTGCCATAGGTAATTTATAAGTACCTCTACCTACTTTATATTCGTCAGCTTTTAACCAAGACGGGTTTTTCAATTTTTCTGATTTATAAAAATCATTAATTTCAGCTCTAGTTAAAACTTCTTTTTTGTAGAAAGCATAAGCTTTTTCTACGAAGTCTTTTTGAGACTTATTAAGATCAATCATTTAGTTTAGTCCTTTCATCATTTAGTTTATACATATATAATAACATATAATTGTGTCATCATTGTGTCATTTTTTAAAGAAAAAACCTTTTAAAATCATATACTTAAACGATTTGTTCTATAAATTTGTTCAATAATACTCTGGAATGCAGTCTACCTTTCATAGATTTGGTAAAGATTCGTTTAATTTCACTAGTAGTATTACCACTATTAACAGTACTTAAATCGGCGTTTTCAATATTCATATCTTTAGCATTAACGACATAGTAAGAGTTATAACCATCTTTAGATATTTCTATTACCTTATCTTTTAAAAATTGTTTTCTGATTTTTTCAAAGTTTGGGTTGTATGTAAATTTACCATTTTTTGAAAAGTATTCATCTACAAATTGACTAAAGGAATTTTTATTAACTCTTTTAGTTAAGTAAAAACCAATAGTAGTAACATTATATTTTGATTGTAATATTTTTAATAATGAAGATGTAAGTGCTGTTCTATTAGAATTATAATGTCTTCCTTCGTAACCAGTTTTTGTAGTATATGTTTTCTTACCTTCTTTAATAACTGTCTGTGCATCATATCTACTATCAGATTTATTGTTTGGTAAAGAATTATTAAAATTGTAACTAGCAATCTCACTATTAGATTCACCATCAGTAAGAGTAATAAATGATAGTTTTTCTACTTTATATTTTGCTTGAAATAAAGGTATTAATTTATTGCACATTATAATTGCTTCATTTAACGGTGTTGATGTTAAATGATAATTTTGATCTACTGGAATCACATATCCTCTTTCAGCAATATTATCAAAAGAATAAGCGTAATTTCTATTGAAATAAGTGGCCATTGAATAAAGGTGTAATAATGATTCGTGTAATATTGTTTTTTTCATTCTGTGACTAGCAACATTTACTAGTTGAGATTTTTCAGCCATCACGTTACCATTTTTTAATTTAAAATATTCTTTAGTATCTTCTTTTTTGTTTTGTACATCTTTAAACAAATATACTTCAAAAGGTATATTAATTTTTTGACAAAACCAAACTAGATTACATAATTGGTGTACAGTTTTATTCATAATATCACACATTGAACCTGACCAATCTAATAACATAATCATACCGTGATTTTTGCTATTAGGTAATACTGTCAATCTTTTAAAAATATCATCACTGAATTTATAGTTTTTTAATTTAAGAGAATCAATAACACCTGTTTTATCAGTAGTTGCTCTCTTATGAGCAGTCGCTGCTTTTTTCATTTCAAATTCTTTAACCAAATACATTACTGTTTTTGTGCTGTCTTTTTTGAATTTTAGAAAGTCTTGTTTAATCCAATTCCAGTATTTTATATACTGTTCGTGATTAGACTGAATATCGTTAAGATGTTTTTTAAAATGATTAGTATTGTTATCTCTCATATCTTTTAAAAATTGATCGTAAGATACTAAAGCATTTTTTAAATTAGGTTCAGGTAAAGTAGAGTATCTATAATTTTTAGTTTTATCTAATAATTTATCTACTGATTGTTCAAAAGACTTATCAGTAATACAATCTAAAGCAGTGTCAACTTTAATATTATCACCACCAGCACCATAAGGGTTACCAACAGAAGAACTGCTTTTTTGTTTATCTTCTGATTCGTCTGAATTGTTATTTGAAGGGTTATTATTATCGCTTTCAGTTTTAACTGTAATTTGAATTGTTGATTTGCCGTTTTTATCTAATTTATAATTTTTAGATAATGGGTGATTGTCAAAGTCTGGTAACTTAGATAATTGTTCTAATTGCTTTTCTTGCCATCCATATAACTCTTTAGCAATTTTTAATACGTCTGTAAATGTTTTGATGTTGTCAATTTTATCTACCCACGATTGTTCTTCTTTTGAAAAGTTAAATTTTAATTTTTTAGATGACTTATAATACATATTAATTTTATCAATTAACATTAAATCTGTGTTTATATTTTTACCTTTTAAACCAAAGAAATTATCTTTAGTTAGAATTTCAAAAGCGTTAATATAGTTTTTTACTATACCTGGATATTTTTTTTGAATTAATTTGTCTATTCTAGTATCTTCAATAACGTTAACATAAGCTCTATATTTTGGATCTTCTAATTTAGACCATGCTTTTAAAGGAGTATGTAATGCGTGAGAACATTCGTGAGCCGTTAACATATCGTAAACGTCACCTGATGGTTTTTTAAATATTGGTAATGTAACAATTCTATTCTCTAAATCAAAAGAGGCTGTTCTTACGTTATTATGCTCTACTGATAAATTTTCAGTTGCAAATAGTTTGGCAAGTTGAGACTTAGAATCAATATTAACTGTTTTAGTGTTAATCATATATATAATATAACACCTTTAATCGTATTTTACAATGATTACAGCCAAAGAAAAAAGATAATAAATTCAATGACTTAAAAAGAATTGTGTCTAAATTGTGATGCAAGTACCTATTTTTTTTAAGATTTTAATGGTTTCAGCACTTTTAAATACAGATTTTCTATCAAACTTTTCATACATAATGGAGCAACCATTCTTCCAACTCTTTCAGCTTGTTGATCAAATTTACCTGATAGTTTAAAATCATCAGGTAACCCCATAACTCTTTTTAATTCTTGTATAGTTAATTTACGATTTTTTGCGTAATGAAATACTCCTGATAATCCCATCTTTTGTCCAGCTTGTGTAACTGTAGGACAAGGTAGATCGGGACACGGTCTTATCATATTGAACATAGATTGTTTTGGATTAATCTCTATGTATTTTGGATCTGATGGTTTTAAATGTTTAGTTGGATTAAATTCTAATAGTTCTATCCATTTTTTTTGAAACGAACCTTGTACAAAGTCTAATAACATCTTTTCTTCTTCAGGATCGTTTTGAATATTATCTATTGCTTGTTTCAATGTAACTTTAGTTCCTGATGGTACTGGATATACTTCACTTTCCATATTCATAAAGTTTAATCCAATTTTACCCATTATATCATTTCTAATGGCAACAAAGAAACATCTTTGTCTAGCTTGAGGTGTACCATAATCAGCAGAGTTTAATACTTTACCTACTGCCTCATATCCTATATTTGAAAACTCATTTATAATACGATTGTAATATTCTTTTGCTTCACCCATCGTAATACCAGCAACGTTTTCACCAATGATTATTTTAGGTTGTATATCATTTGCTATTCTAATAAATTCAAAAAATAAATCTTCTATGTTTTCAACTTGTTTATCATCTGAATATTTTTTAGTTTTATCCCACCCTTTTTCTCTTTTACCTGCAATACTAAATGCTGAACAAGGTGGAGAACCATCTAGTATATCTAATTCGCCTTTTGATATTTTGGCAAGTTCTAAAAAGTCTTTACCCGTTAATTTTTTTATATCATCTTTAATAACAGGCGTATCGGGATAATTTTCTTTATATGTATCTACCGCGGCATCTACAAATTCATTTACAACTAATACGTTACCACCAGCTAATTTATAACCTGTAGAGGAACCTCCTCCACCTGCAAAAGTAGAAATAACTGTAAACAGTTTTCTTTCAGCTGACGTTAATACGTCTTTCATTGTATATGGTTTATACATTATTCTTTTTCTTGTTCTATTATATCTTTTTGTGACCACTGTAAGGTTTTACTTCTATTTAAAGAACCTGCGCCTTCAGCAATACCTGGTTTTAATTTTGTAACTTTACCACCTTTATCTAAAAATTCTTTTAGAAGTTTATCTCTTTCTTCTTGTGACATTTTAGGTTTTAAAGGTTCATCTGTAAAACTAACCATTTAACATTCTTCTCCTTTCCAATCTACTTATTTCTTTTTCTGCTTTTTTATAAGCCATATCAAGTTTTAATTTACTTGCACGTTCAGTAAATATTCTACCTAACATATGATCGTATTCGTGTTGAAATATACGACTCATCATACCATCTAAGTGAGCTTCTTTTAACTCCCCTTTTTCATCTTCATACTTAGCAACTATTTTTCTAGGTCTAGTTAGACTTAAAAATAAAAAAGGAAAACTCAAACACCCTTCTTTCATAACAACTGTTTCTTCTTCTGCAGATATAATCATAGGATTAAAACAAGTTATTTTAACTCCTTTTTCTATTTCGGGATGCCCACCAAATACAAACATATTAAAAGGTAATCCTACTTGATTGGCTGATAACCCCAACCCTCCATATCTAAACATTGTTTCAAACATTACATCTGAAAGTTCTTGTCTATCTTTAAAGTTATGTTCTTTTAACATACTATCGTTAAAAGGTGCAATAGCACTTAATACTCTAGGATCACTTGGCGATATTAATTTAAGTGATTTTTTTTCTGTTTTCTTTTTTTCTATTTCTTCTTTTGTAGCTAAACGTGGATTAACAGGATTTCCATTTTCATCTACTTTATCCCACACTACTTCTTTTATTTCATTAGACATTTTGTAACCTCGTAAAGTTATGTTCTTTTTCAAACTTAATTATATTAGTAAACTTATCAAATAGTATATCACCTTTATGCGATATAATAAAGATATTTTCTTTAGTTAATGATCTAAGAATTTTAAAGAAATCATCTGTTCCTTGACCATCTAAACTACTATCAAAAATTTCATCTAATATTAATAAGTTTGTATGAGCACTATTTTTTATTTTAGCTATTGCTCTCCAAGTAAACACCAGTGCTAGATCTATTCTTAGTTTTTCGCCTTCGCTAAAATTATTATAATCAAAGTTATCTCTATGACGACTTTTTACTGTTTCATTAAATTCTTCATCTAAATGAAAAGATACAAAGAAATCCATTGATTGTAAATATTGATTTATTAAAGTATTCATTATTGGAATATACTTTTTAATTATCATTGCCTTAGCACCTTTATCATTTAATAATTCTCTTAAAACGTCAATGTATTGTTTTTCTTCTGTAATTCTTATTAGTTCTTTTTTACTTAATTCTAGGTCAATCTTTAATTGATTTAATTGTTCTTGTATATTCTTACCATCTGTTTGTTTATTTTCTAAAGATAAAATCTCACTGTGTATACTATCACTATATTTCTTTAATGCTTCTATTGAAGTATTTGCTTTTGCAACTTTAACTAATAATTCATTTACTTTTTGTGATGTTGCATTTAGATTATTAATAACAGTTTCAGTTTCTATTATTTCTGATAGTAGTTGTTTCAGTCCTTCATCTAGTTTTGATATCTTAGATGTTTCTGAAGTTAACTTGTCTGATTTAAGGGACAAGTTTATATTTTGAGTACACTCGGGACAAGTATCATTGTTTTGAAAAAACTCTAATGTTCTTTTATGTTTTAATAAATTTGTTTCTATTTTGGCTTCTAGTTTTGATAATTGATTTGCTTTTTTATTATAAGTGTCTAATTCTTTTAAAGAAATATTATGTTGATCTATTTCTTTATTATATGTATCAACATCTTCTATATATTTTTCTAACGATTTTTTGTTTTCTTCTAATATAACCTTTTTAACATCTTTGTCGTTTATGTTACGATTTTGTATCTCATTAAAATGTTTTTGTTCCAATTCATATTTTGATTCTACTATATCACACTTGTGTTTTAAATCTACAATACTATCTGTTAAGGCTGTTTGTTGATTTCTTAATAGAACGTCCATATTTCCAAAAACTCTTATATCTAATATTTCTTCTACAACCTCACGTCTATGTCTAGGTCTTAATCTCATAAATGGTTCGTATGATGATGACCCCAATATAACTACTTGTACAAACGATCTATAGTTTAATCTTAAAATATTATTTTCTAAATATCTTTGATAATCTACACTTGATGCATCTTGATTTAATAATTTATCATCTAAGTATATTTCAAACAACGTAGGTTTAATACCTCTTATAATTTTATATTCTTTTGTACCAATACTAAACTCTAGTGTAACTATTGTGTCAGCATCATTAATTGAGTTTACGATTTGCTCTTTTTTAATTGATCTAAATGGTCTGTTAAATAACGCAAAACATATTGCATCTAATAAAGTAGATTTACCTGCACCATTTGTACCTATAATTAATGTTGAAGGAGCTGTATTTAAAGCTATCTCTATTGGTGTATTACCAGTAGATAAAAAGTTTTTCCATTTAATCTTTTTAAATACTATCATTCGTTTGCCTCAACGTAAAGTTCTTTTACATAATTTTTAAGTTTGTTTTTATCTAATGCCGTATCTATCTGATCAATATAATTATTTAAAAATGTAAGAGTATCTTCACCTTGTTCTAAAATATTGTCTTTAACTGTAGCTGTTAGATCACTTGTAGTATCTTCTATAATATTTAATTCGTGTATATTAATTTGATTATGAAACTTGTCTATGAGTTTATCAAACATATCTTGATTCTTTTTTTGTACAATAAAAAGTTTTACAAAACAATTTTCGTATTCAGTTATATCTTTGTTTATATAATCTTCCTTTGTATCATCATACATAAATTTTTTAAAAATTCTATTAGGATTTTCTATTCTACTTATTTCTCTTGTTTGTGTATCAAATATATGAAAGCCTTTAGGACACTGAAAGTCTGACCACGTAATTTCATATTGTGTTCCTAGGTAATAGATATGTTTGTCATCTGATTTTTTATGAAAGTGTCCTGATATAACTTTTTCAAATCTTTTAAATTGATCTTTGTCTAGTCCTTGTTCATTAAGATGTCCTCTATGCATTTCAAAACCTTTTATTTCTAAATGGCCCATACATATTTGCGCTGTAGATTTGTCTATTGCGTGTAATGATTCTTCTGCTGTTGCATCACATATCCAAGGTAAAAATAATATATCAAGTCCATCAAAGTTAACTGTTTTAGGACTAGTATATATCCAAGGCTCATTTACTCCATCAAACGTTGTAACTAATTGTTGCATTGAATTTACTTCGTTTGTATTTTTATAATATGTATCGTGGTTACCTATAATAATATGAGTATCTATTTTTAAGTCCCATAGTCTTTTCCAAAATTTTTTTTGAAAGTTATGTGCTACTTGAAAGTTAATAAATTTTCTTCTATCAACAACATCGCCTAAATGAATTACCGTTTTTATATTATTTTCTATTAAATAAGGAAAAAAGATATCATCAAAAAATTTGTTTTGATATTCAATAAAAGCAGGGGAGTCATTACGACAACCAAAATGGGTATCGTTTAATAAAGCAATCTTCATACTAATTAATAAAATATTCTAATTTACTTTTTTTCTTTTTTTTCTTTTGATTTTGTTTTTTCATCTCTCTATGATGAGCAAGACTTTCAATCTTGGGTACTTCTTCTATAGGTAAATTCTTTTTTAAAAATTCTGTAAACTGATTATGGAATTCTCTATCTTCACCAGGTTGTAGTGTCATATCATCAAAATTAGAATCTAATAACATCTTATGCTTGATTGTTACTTGTTTCTTTTCTTTTTGTATTCTTCTTATAAATGCATAATATATAATTTGTGTAAAGTATGCAAAAGGATTATTTGATTTATCGGGATTAAAGTTATCTAAGTATTGTAAACAATTTTCTATACCATCAGAAATCATATCATCTCTAAAAGTATAGTTAATAAAATTCGGTCTATATGATAAGTGATTTGCTATTTTTAAAAAACAAGTTCCAATATAATCAGGTACTCTTGGTTTTGTTTTACCTTCTTTAACCGATTGCTTGACTGTTTTTTTATATTCAATCATTGCGGCCAAAAAATCTTTATTACTTACGTAATGCTCTTTTGATTTTTTTGATGTTGTCATTATTTAAATATACTACAGTTTGTGTTATTTGTCAATCACTTATACAAAAAAATGCGTTTTTAAAATTGGTTGACTTTTTCATTTAAAATGATATACTGAGCTTGTAGAGCGAAGAAATAGTATAGAGTTAGAGTTAATGGAGTGTTTTCTTTTTATCTCTAAAGCCATCCCACAATTCATTATACTTATCATTCTCCTCTTTGCTTAACGGTTTGGGCTTTTCTTCTTCTTTTCTTTTTGGAGTTTCTATTAGATCATACTTAGATGATACATCATAATAACTTTTGGCTAGTTCATCTGTAGCTTTAGTAATAGTTATAATTTTATCTTTTGGGAGAGTTACGATTAAATCATTCGTATATGCAGTCCATTTAATTAAAGCAATATAGTCTCTTAGACCTTTAGCTGTTAACTGTGATACGTATTTAATTTGTAACGGCCTTTCCAATCTAAGTAAAGGCGAGTCCTGTGGCAACTGTTCTTTTGCTAGAGTGCAAACAATGTCATCGCCGTTTATTAATTTAATTATTTTGATCTCGTCCATTATTTAATTCTATGTTGTGTATTTCGTAGGTAAAGTTTTCACTTGTGTATATATTTATCCTCTCTCGGAAATGAGCTAAAGTATAGTTTTCTTTTCCATTATAAGAAAGGTCATCAGCTATATCATATAGTGTTGCACTTGATTTATTATCCTTTAAACGTAAACCTCTTCCAATAGATTGTAAATTACGAATACGAGATTTTGACGGAGACGCAAAAACTATGTTATGTAAATTTCTTATATTAATACCTGTACTAAATGTTCCATAACTAGCTATTATAATTGCGTTATCTGATTTCTCAGTTATAAATCTTATCTTCTCTCTTTCTTCAGCTTCTACCCCACCATAAACGAAAAATATTTTTTTATCTTTAGCCTTATCTTCTATAAGTTGTTTTAATATTACTCCGTGTTTCTCTACGTACTGAAATAGTACTAAAGAATTACCTTGTAAATTTAAACATAGATTACGAATATACTTATTTCTTTTTTCATTCGATACTAAAAAATCCATTTCTTCTTGGTAACTTTTATCTTTTAAAAACTGTTTAGAGTGAGTATCGTGTTGAAGTATTAAACATATAATTTTAAGATCAGCTAATTGTTTCTTTTCTTGTAGTTCAGCAGTTGATGTAACTTTATTAACAGCACCAAACAAACCTTCTAAAACTAATTTGTTAGTCTTTGTTCCATCTAAAGTACCTGTCAACCCATATCTATATTTACAATCTTCTAATTTAGTCATTATCTTACTTAAAGAAACAGCTTTAAATAAATGACACTCATCACCAATAACCATACCAAAAGATTTAAACCATTTCTTAGGCATATTATAAATTGATTGCCACGTTGATATAATTACGTTTTTATTTGTTTCTTTATCGTGACCTTGATATATTCTATGTATATTTTTATTTGAATCCCACCCATAATCTTCAAAGTCTTTATATAACTGTTCTACTAAAGATGTAGTAGGAACAATAATTAGTATTTTTTGATTTAGTTTTTTTAAACGAATTAAATTGAATCTTACTAATAGATAAACTATTAATGATTTACCTGAGGCTGTAGGAGACAATAATAAACAACGATTTTTTCTAAGACTGTGAATAAATGCTTCTCTTTGATAATCACGCACTTCTAAAGGTATTTTTAAAGCATTTATAAATCCATCAACAGCTTTTATATCTACCTCAGTATCTTTATTTTTAGTACCATCAACAACTTGTATTTTATTTTCTTCACACCATTTTAATATATAAGGATATAGACCAGCATATATTTGTCCAGTAGCATATGAAAATAATCTAATACGACCATCCCAAACTCTATTTCTAAAAGCAGGAACAAATTTATAACCTGGTACCTCAAACGTAAAATATTCTGATAACTCTCTACGTATAGAATCATCAGCTTCTATTTTAAGATATACTTCGTTTTTCTTATCTATGATAATGTATTTAATAAGTGTCATTATACAGCGCCACTTGTAAACCTTCTCCACTCTATGGCATTTTTAATTGTATAAGTTCTATTGACTATCATTCTTAATGTACGATCTAAAAAATCAACAACGGTATGTAAATATACAACTTTTTGAGACAATAGTTTTATATCTTCATCAGCATCTAAATATTTGTCTATATCAGTTTTTAATATCTTCAAATCAAAAGGTTTATTAATATATACACTCGGGTCTGACTTACCAGTATAATACTCCCACTTATCACGTCTAAGTGTCTTAAAATCGTCCTCAGCACGTGTTAATAGAAGTTTAAACTTAGTATAGTGTTTCATATACTTATTGTGTAATTGTGGTGTTCTTAATGATTCTAAATCTAATTCAACATCATTAATTTTAAGGTCTTTGTCTGCTTGTTCTTGTAGTTCTTCAAGTGTCATTAATATACTCCAAATGCCCATTTCTTTTCTTCACACCACCAACACTTTTTACAGGGCTTTTTATATTGATTGGTTTGTTCTTGGTTTTCATTTATACAACTATATGTATAAGGTAGTAAAGTTTTTAATAGATTGTTTTCTTTATAAATTAAAGCAATATCTTTTTTATTTAAATGATATAAAGGAATAAATTTTTTATCAATTTTAGTACCATCATTATCAATCATATATTTTTCATTATCTCTTTTTTTATCTCTATTTTCATTATCTTTAAACTTAACATTAGGATTTTTAGTTGCTCCTAAAACAATAAAATCAGTTTGTTTAAAACTATTAAAATCGTTAGATGACAGTTCAAATTTATGTTTTAAATACTTTATTATTTTTTTACAAAACTTAAATTTAGTTAATTTAGTTATTTGTTTTAATATATCATCAGATTTTTTATTTAAAAAATGATTAGTATGATTTTTAGGTAAGAAAATTAAAGGTGTTATAGTTTTTTTAATTTTACTATCTTTTAAATGTTTTGCTATCAAATAAGTTAACAATGTACTATCACTTCCACCAGACATACTAACAATAATATTATTAGTAAAAGCAGGCAAATCTAATGTTATTTTTTTATGTATTTTTAACATAATATAATATTATTATAACACAAAACTATAATAAAATCAACCTAAGTTACTGTTACTAATGTTTGAGAACTGCCAGGATTAGCAAAGTTATAAACCTTATATTTAAATGTTACATCTACAGTTAAATAGTTAATATCTGTTGCTTGTTGATTATAGTTTAAATTACCTACATTTATAGGGAAGATATCTTCAAATCTTATTTCAAGTACAGGATTGTTTTTATTTGTTAATATCATAAGTGTGGCATCCGATACTGTACCACCTTGACTAGGTGACTTAAATTTAACTTTTCCAATCTCACTACTTACTGAACTTCTACTTGTAGGAAATCTATCAGCTCCAGCTTCTGCTAAAGTTTTAAATTGGCTAGAATCTGTAGGAAACCCCAATCCAACTAACCAGCCGTGGATTTCTCTATAGTTTTCTAAATTCTCATCTACTATAAATGAAACTTGTAAATCACCATATTTTAATTTTTCTCCAGGATATGGAATATCTTTTAAAGGTGTTTGTTGTTCTACGTAATTTAAACTTACTCCAGGAACGTTTATAGCAGTACAAAAATACTCTACTTTAGGTAACTTGATTATACTGAATTTAAACTGTGTAGGACTAGCATAGTCTAGTTTAGTTGGTTGTCTGGTATATGAGTTAGTAATTGTCATAGTAATATTTATATTAACTTATAATACGTCTTTTTGTACCTTTACGTTTAATATCTAATGTTAAACAATGTACACCACCTTCCCAGTATAAACTATGACGTTGAGGAATACAATGGCTATTAATGTTTAGAGTTTTTAGATATTTAAACAATGCAGGTATTTCTCTATTAAACAATATATTATTACTATCTAATATTAATACATTTAAATCAAAACAAACTTCTTGTGAAAATCCTCTCCAATTATTTAAATATGATTCCAAATAAGACTTTGAATATTTACCACCCGTTTGCTTATATTCATTAACATACTTTTCAAAGTTTAAAGGTGGAAGATACTTACCAACGTCTATTAAATTTTTATTCCTTAAACATAAAGGAACCCAATCAATATTATTATGTATTACCGTATCATCATTTATTAAAATAAACCCGTGATCTATGTGGCCATAATTATCAGTTATAGTTCCTTCGTTTTCAATAAAACGGATATCAGGTAAGTTTCTTTTAACCCAATTCAATCCTCTTTTAGAACCAGGACCTGTTCCGTTATAAATTACACTATCGCCTGCTTTAAACATAACAGCAGTATGAAACAATAATTGTTCTTTTAATAAATCACTATAGATATCTTTTCTAGTATACCAATTATCTATATTATTTAAATCTTTTAATATAGGGGGTGGACTAGATAACCAGTTATAACCTTCTTTAAATAACTGTGTAAATATTTTTGAATAAGATAAAGAATCAAAATATCTATCAGTATAACTTGTATAAGTTTGTAATATAGTATCACCTATAACAATGTATTGGTCTCTTGGAACTATAGGACAAATTGGAAAATTAACTTTAAAGTTAACTAAATCAAATTCTTTTTTATATTTAATAACTTCAGGTCTGTGTACTTTAATGTTTGATTTAATTAAAAAATCAGAAAGATTATTTAAATCTTCTTTAGTTTCTTCTAATATTTTATTAAATCCATCTATAGTATCTTTAGGTAAAGCCCAATCTAAATCGCCGGGATCATAACAATCGCCAACAATAACTTCCTGTAAAGGATCAAATTCTGTGTATATCATTTACCATATCCCATAATTTCTTTTAAATACTCTTTAGACCAATTCTTATAATAGTTTGTTTTTGTTAATACTTTTCTAGCGTTATTTAATTCTTTTTTATCTTGGCACAATATTATATTGTGTTTACCATTACCTGTAGATATTTTTTTTATGAAGGTTTTAGATTGTTTATGATCTGGTAAAAATATATAATTTCTATATTTTTTGTTTAGTATCTTACATTTACTTTTTAACTTACCAATAGAAGTCTTTTCTTTGATAACAAATATGATGACATCACAATTATATTCAATCAAATCTAAATTTATATCTTTAAAATTTACTTCAAATATTTTATATGTAGCAGATTTAGCAAAGGGACAAACTGAATAATTATCTAAGATTTTTGATTTGAATGATATACGATTAATCCACAAATATATATCTTTCATCAATGATTTCATAATTTTATTTATATAAAAAAAAAGGGAGAGTTTTTTAGACTCTCCCTTTAATCGTGTTACTAGAAAGTAACAAGTATCTTACATTAAGTTAGTTACTTGAACTTTTCTGTAGTATCTGTTCGCATTCGCAGAACCAGCACCATTGATAACCGCAGTTGCAGATGAAGCACCAGCTTCAGCAAATGGGTTAGCTTGGATACCGTATCTCGTTTTGAAACCAATTTTTGGTTGGAACGAGTCTTGTCCTACTGCTCTCACCATTTGTAGTGGAACGTATGGACAATAGAATATTCCGGCATCATACTGTGATGTACCTTTATATCCTACTACGAAGAACTGTTTAGCTGCTTGGTTTGCAGAATACGGATCGATATAAACTTTATATCTTCCATTTAATATTCCAGCAAAAGTGTTACCTGTGTCATCTACATTAAGATTATTGTTTAATGCAGGTGTATAGTCTAACACGCCAGCCATTTGTAGAGCAGATGCAACATCTGAAGAAGTGATCAGAATGTTACCTTTTCCTCTACGTGTTCTTTGTGCGATAAAGTTTGCTTCTCTTTCAACTTGGAACATTAAACCTTTGAAACGTTCTACGGACCATCTTCCGTTTGAATCTGTATCTAAGTCAAATACACCAGCTGTTGTTGTAGAAACTTGAGCACCAATTTCTGAATTGATGTAAATAGTTCTTACAACTTCTCTATTGATTTCCGCAAGGATCTCAGCAGATAAAATGTTTGCAAGTTCTGTTTCAGCATCTAAACCGTGGATTGCTTTTAGATCTTGAGCAAGTTCCATAGTGTATTCAGCTTTAAGGGCTCTTGATTTAGCAGTTACAGTCGATTTCTCGATTGAAAACGCCATTTCAGCAAAGCTATTTCCAGAAGAATCACCTAGTGCTTCAGCAGCAGCAGTTGACATTCCTGTACCAGTTGTATAAGTTCCTGGTGAAGCGTCATTTAATAACGCTGGGTTAGTTCCTGAATCAGCAGTAGATGAGTATCCACCTGTTGAAGAACCAGCTTTGTTTCTACCAGAGTAGTCAGTATCAGCAGCATCAAATAATGCTTCATTTGATGTAGCTTGTGATTGATATTTCGCTCTCATAGCGAAGATTAGTCCAGTTGGACCAGTCATAGGCTGTACGCCTGCTATGTCGTATGCGATAAGATTTGGCATTGCTCTTCTTACTAAAGAAATTAGGATTGGATCCCAATTTTGAATGTAAGATGAATCAGTGCTGTTTACTGGAGCAGCTTCTGACATAAATGCTCTATCTTCTCTTAGTGCTCTCTCTTGGTTTTCCAAGATAACTGCAGTTACCGCTCTTTTATAACTATCCGTAACTTTTGGGAGTTCTGGATGCTCAAGGACCGGTGACCACTTTTTAACTAATTGTTCAGATAAGTACATATCTTTTATTTTCTCCCTTTATTTTTTAAAACCCAATTTAATGGTGTCTTTTGTTTTTGTGATAGCGGCCGTGTAAGCAGTCATAGCGTTTGACAAATCAACTTGCGTTGTTTCGCCTTCGGCAACGTTATCTATTTCACTTTTAGATGAAATCTCTTTTGTTGAAAAGTATGACTCTTTAATAGTCGATACTTTTTTCTTAAACTCTTCAGCATTAGAATATTCAATTTCTTCAGCTAACTTGCTAAACTTTTCTTTATTAGTATCTGGCAAGTCTTTAGATACAGCATCTACTATATCTTGTCTTGTCAATTTACCAATTTCAGAATTTAGTTTAACGTTAGCATCGATTTGCTCGTTCAATTTCTTGTTAAGCTCTTCGATTTTAGAAGCTTGATCTTCTAACACGTCATATTTTTCGTCTGGTACGTTTATGTAATGATCTTCAAATAATTTTTTTAGACCAGTAATAAAGTCCTCAGCGATTTCGCCTTTGATACCTCGCTCAATAGCAATCTCGTTTTGTTTAATCCATTCTTCAACTACGTAGTTTAAGTATGAATCAACTTTTTCAACAAGTTCTACTCTTGTAGTATCAAGTTCTTCTTTAAGTTTTTTATTGTAACCATCTTCGATTTTTTGTTTTTCTACTTTCAATTTTGATTTGATTGCAGCTTCGAATATAGTTGCAGCTTTTGCCTTAAATTCTTCAGTTAATTTTTCATCTCCGATTAATGCTTTTACATCATCAGAAACGTCAATAACTTCTTCTTTTTCAGTTTCTTCTACTTTTAACGTTTCGCCTGGAGTTGCAACTTTAGTAACACCAGCTTCTGTGTCTGGTTTTTTACTAGCGTCAACATCTGCAGCTTTTGCGTTTTGTGCGTCAGAAACTTTTTTATTATTTTTTGTAGCGTCAGGATTGCTGTCAGTTGGTTTAACAACCGCTGCACCTAAATCTTGTGCTTCGTTAGAAAGCTTTGTAGGTTCAGCTGCTACAGCATTCTTTTTTGGAGCATCAGCAATAGTTTCTTCAACTATTGTTTCTGCTTTGACTTCTACTGTTTTTTCTGTAGCCATTTGAGAAATCTCCTTTATTTTAATCGATTAAAATATCTCTCTTTTAATAATGATATTTATAATTGTTTAATTTTCTATTATAGTTTATTTAAAAAATCCTTGAATATACTAGCTTTTTTCTCAGCTAATTCAATTCTTTTTGTCTTAATTAACTCTTGTTTCCAAGCTTCTACATCTTGTTCTACAAGAATTCCATTGTTCCATACCCATTCTTTTGCCTCCATAATGCCTTCTACGAAAGCGTCTGGAGCAGATGGATCTGCCACAATGTCAGCGGCCGTCGCTAAGTAAAAATCTTCTCCTACAAAGTTCTGACCATTTTTTTGTACTAAAGAACCCATACCTCTTGATGACACGCCTAGTTTAGCGCCTTCATCTATAAGACTTTTTACGATCTTACCGTATGGAGTATCCATAATTTTTGCTTCACCTATGAAATTTTTTCCTTCTGGATACAACTTTTTAATCATATGTGATACTCTTTCTAAGTTCACAGTTGGTCCTTCTGGGTGGCCTAGTTCGCCAAATGCTCTATTTTGATTGATAAATTCTTTGTTATATCTTTTGACTTCTTTCATTAAAACGCCGCTTGGATAAACTCTACCATTACGGTTTTTAATATCAGCTTGTAAGAATATACCTTTAATGGTATAGTTTTTCTTACCATCTTTTTCTTCTACAAGATATGTAGCATCGTTAATTTCTTCTCTTATAAGTTTCATAGTTCTCTCTCTTACTATTTATAATAATGTTAACTTCTTGGTGAACCTACAGCACTAACTTTACCTGCAGCTAATGTTATAGTGTCTGATGGTGCTTTTTCAATTGTAACATCATCTCCAGCTAAATGTAAATAGATTTCCCCTAATGTAGTAGCATCAGAATCTTTTACTATAACTGTTTGTGCACCAGATGTAGCCACACAATTTACAAATTGAGCACTACCTATATTATTAGCACTTGGATTAGTTACTATCGCACCTTTAGCAATATATGTTGCCATTTTACTTTACTCCTAATTGTTCGTTTACTTCTTTATTAAAATAATTATCTAAATCTTCTTTTTTTATATTATAAGAAGCTACAACTTTTTCTACAGCTCCTTCAAACTTATTCAGTATATCTTTTTGTTCATTTTCAATAATCTTATAAATTTCTTTAACTGCCTCTTTCATTTTAGGAGTTAATGTATTATAAGACTTTGAGTCCATAACTCTAGTTTCTTTTACTATATTACTAATCTTGTTTTTCATTAACAACTGGTTCAGTTCTAGGTGATGGACTAGAAATTTCTGGTTTAGGATCGCTATGTACTTCAGCTTCAAATTTACCTTGAAACAATACATTAGCTAATTCTTTTCTTTTAGCTTCTAAAGCATCGCCAACCTTATCTCTTAAAGCGTCTTTAAAAGCCTCACCAGCTTCAGCCGCTTGTCCTGTAGTCAATTTATCAATAAAACTTTTTACGTGTTCACTCATATTTTTCTCCTATTATATTTATAATAAAGTCTCAGTTTTTTTAGGTGTTTCTGCACTACCAGTTTCCATACCAGCAGGTACATAAGGACCTTCTTTATTAATTTGTTTGTCTATTTTAACAATCTCTAATTCAGATTGTTTTAATATATACTTTCTAACATATTCTTGTGAAAAATATTTACCTACATATTTCTCCATAGCATCTGCTAAAGCAATACGATCTTTTAACATTTCACTTTCTTTTAATTCAGAAAAATGTCCATCTTGTAAGAAATCATAATTTATTGTATCAACCATAGTTGACCAATCTTCTTCTGCTATTACACCTTTTAATACAAGTTGAGTTCTTAAAAGATCATTAAATAATTCAGTAAATTTCTTTCTTAATCGCTGAACAAATTTAGTGAATTTTAATTCATCTCTTGTAATTTCTGTTGATCTTCCTATTGCAAAACCACTTGACGGTTCTAATCTACTTACAGGTACATTTAAAGAACGATATAGTTTCTTTTGAAAGTAATCTATATCTCCCATTTCTCCTAAGTTTTGACCACCAGGTAAAGTAGTAATATCTGTTCCTCTTCCACCTTCTCTTGTTGGTAACCAATAGTCTTCCAACATATTCATATAACTTCTATCGTCTCTAACTTCTCCTGTATTGGCATCATAGACAAGTTTATTTCTATATCTTGCCATAACATCTCTTAGATATTGTTCTGCCTTTTGTTTAGGTAGATTACCAACATCTATTTTGAAAATTCTTCTTTCAGGTGCTCTAGCTATACGATAGATAACAACAGCATCTTCAATCATTCTTAATTGATTAACTGGTTTAATTGCCTTATGTAAATAAGACAGAATCATATTTTTATTTTGATCTACTAGACCTGAAGAAACAAAAGCAATTGTGTCAGCAGCTATTCTAACTCCTTGACCTTGAGTAGAACCAGCAACACCCTTTTCATTAAACATATAATATTCTTCAAACTCAGTAACTAAAGATAAGTCTGTATTACTTCTATTCTTTTTTACTTCTCTAACCTTTTTTATTTTTCTAGGATCAATATAACGTAATTCTATTAAACCATTTCTAGGTGCTTCTCTATCAATTACTTTTTGATAAAAAATTCTACCATCTACATACCATCTTTTAAATATTTCAAAACCTTTTGTTTGAAAATTTAATAATCGAAGTATGTGTTTAAATTCTTCGTCTATTCTTTTTTTAACTTCTATACCGTATTGTAAATTTTCCATTGTAATGCGAACAGCAGGTTTTTCCTCATTTGCAACAATTGCCTCGTTACAAATATCTTCTATTGCTTGATCGCATTCTGGGTGTAGTGAGATTTCTCTATATCGTCTTACAAGATCTGCTTCGTTTTTAGCAGTTCCTTCTAAGTCTAGGTACTGACCAAAGTAACCCCCAGCAGAGACGGTTGTAGTTCCGTCATCTGCTTGAGGTGTAGTAAAGTTCTGTTTTGGATCAATATCCGGTTTTTTTCGAGTTATTGAAAACCCAAATAAATCAGCCATAATTTATATTCCTTTACTTCTACTTATAATAGTTTTAAGTAGTCGTATTTGTTTCAAAGTATTGATATGCAAAAGTTACAACAAATTGTTCAATTGCTGTTTGTTCGTCATACGTTAACTCAATCGCAGCTATATCTTTAGGGAATAATCCTCTAAGTGTGTACGATTTAACAGTATTTCCGTTACGATCTAAATGATCTACAAACGCATCTACTTGATAATCAGCAGGATTTGTTAATCCTTCGTTATCTGACATATTGTTGATACCATTCTGCCATCTTTCAAAAGCATTTCTTATTTTGAAGTTTGAATCGTTATATACTGTAACAGTCCAATCTGCAAATGTTCTATCTCCAGCTATTTTGATTGATCGACCTCTAAACTTAACGTCAACCTCACCAAGTGTCATAGCAGGTATAGATGTTGCTCTACATAAGAAAGCTAGATCTTCTATTTCTCCACCAACTTGAGCGTAACCAGGAAAAGGCATTACTACCTTAAACTGATTGGCACGAGCGCCTCCGCCAGCAAGTTTAGCTTTGAAGTCATTAATGTTTGCCATTTTTTTTCTCCTATTCTAAAATTACCCAGCTACTTCTTCGAAAGAAACGCCAGTTCTTGTTGCTACAAATTGTAAAGTAATGAAGTTAATGCTTCTAGCAGGTTTAACAAATATTTCTGCTACAAATTCATTTCTATCAATTACTTCGCCTGTGTTATTAGTTTCATCACACACTACTAAAAAGTCTGTGATACCACGTCTACCTTGTACCTCTCGTAAGAATGG
>Ga0079300_10000200_pt1 | contig 20982 bp, 18 predicted proteins | sample Wag4_2014_7_11_FD_74799 | JGI IMG/M metagenome (GOLD analysis project Ga0079300, IMG submission 74799) | Fresh water microbial communities from Ohio, USA - Utica-2 Time Series HT 2014_7_11 | ecosystem: Environmental > Aquatic > Freshwater > Water tank | place: USA: Ohio | collected 2014-07-11
TAAACTGCCACCTAATGACCAGCCTTGTTGTGTTCGTTCATTAAAACTAGAAACACTTGTTGAACTTTTTGGATTTTTAATTTGCATATAAGATAAATCAGCATAACCAAATAGTCCTACTGTTGCACTTGTATATAAAGCATCTCTCTCGTTATCCCAGCCTACAACTAAACCTAATGGTAAATCATTTCTTAATCTATATGAATCAAAATCAAATTGTTCGTCCCAATTAAAACCACCAATCGCTAGAACTGTTTTTTCTCTATGGTCTAACCTTGAATTTGTTTGTGTAATAATTAATGGTGCACCTACTTTAGGTGTTTTAGCAAATCCTAATCTTTGTGCATCTGTTTCACCAAGATATAATCTGTAATAGTCATTACCAAATCCCATTTGTTTTTCTTGTATCGTATTATTTAAAGAAGTATCTAAAGAATAATAAGTGTCATATAACATTGAAGCACCAGTCCAATTTACATAATGGTTATTAAATTTGTGTGTAACACCTATTTGTAACTCGGCTCTGGAATCTAAACCACTATCGTAAGTACGGTCATCATAATAACCTTCAACTTCGCCTGTAATAAAAAGGCCTTTAGGTATTGACAGTTTGTTTGATTCTAATTGACTAATTCTCTTTTCTAAATCAGATATTTTTTTTTCATCTGCCATTACGACTGAGGACAAAAACATCAAAAAAATAATAATGTATTTCATATTAAGTATTTATCTTTGGAAAAAGATGGTCTCTATTAAAGGCTATTACATCTTGTTCATTTAATCCTAAAGATAACATTACTCTAGGTGTATGTGGATTTTTTTGTTGATATTCACAATAATAATTTTGTGCTTTTATAACATCTTCTTGTTTTGAGTCATTTTTAAAATCGCCAATTTTATCTAAGTAATTATGTAGATTACTTTCGGCCATTGTTGTGACTTGGAACAATTCTTCTTCTGTCTGTATATTACCAGCGGCAATCATTCCTTTACTGAAGATTGCCTTAGCCCATTCTGGTAGTTCTCTCTCTTTACTCGGTTTATACCATTTCGTTTCATTGATAAACCAATTCGTTAATGCGTGTTCTTTATTTAATAGAGGCGAAAAGTCGTGGAATGCACCTGTTACTTTATTCTTACCTGCGATTACATCAAAACCGTAAATAGGTCCACCATTTGTAATACCTGGGAATAAACAAACGTGCATCATATAAAGTCCTTTTGTTTCTCTGGCATCTACTACATCAATGTGTGCTCGTCTTATATTATCATTTCTCCAAGTACGATTAACCCAACCTTCTTTATTAAATCTGGTCATACCTTCTTCAAAGTATTCTTCACAATTTATATCTAATATGTCTATAATGTTATTTTTGCACTGTATAAGATTTTCCCAAATCATTCATCTCCTTAAATAGTTCTGTAGCATAATCAAAACATAATTTGGCTTCAGCTACAACATTAATTTGATAAGCTAAAACATAATTATTAATTAGTTCTCTTATTGTTTTTTTTAATTGTTCAGTTTTTATAAAAACCAAATATGAATTAGGTCCAGGTGTTTTTTTCTTTATCATTTGACCACCATATAAATCACCCATATGTCTTACATACACGTGAGCAAATAATTTTTCTGGTTCGTCTTTTATACTATCTAAATGATAGATATAACGTAATACACTATCTGTTATACGAGGAGGAGTATCAGTATTAGGCCAAAGTTTTCGGTAATCATAATCAAGTCTTTCTGATCTTTCAATATTTGGAATTTGTCTAAACAAACCATTTTCAAAACAATATTTTTCTAATACAGAATAACATTGTAAAAGATTGTAAATGTAAATACCATACAATTCAGGATTAATATTTCCTGACATAAGGATTTTTACAAAATCTTGATTTTCTGCTAGTTTATGATGTTCAGCTGTTAACTGTTTTATATCCATAATATAAAGTTTTCATATTTTTAAATTTAATCGTTTGGTCCACTATGCATAAAATGTCTATGTCGAACATCACTTGCTACAACACTGGATCTATTGTACTGATAAGAAGTAGCAGCTGAACCATCGAAACCAGCAAATAATATTTTACCTGCTTCATCTCTCCAGCAAAACATAGTAGCTGAACCAAAACCAAATGCGTGAATATCTACGATTGACAAACCTGATTGAACAAAAAGTTTACGCTTTTTATTAAAGTTATATTCATTATCATTCATATCTTGATCTGGAGAATGAGGACCCCCATCTGCCCATTCAGTATCGTTTGATCCATCAAATCCTAATGATGAAAAACCATAATAGTTTCTTCCGCCGGCCCACATAACACCATCGTCATCAAATATAATAGGATCCGCCCATTGTTGAGAACCATCTACTCTACTTACAGAATGACCTGCAGCAAATCTGCAACCTCTAGGACCATCTATAACGTTAAATGAGTTTGCTTGTCCACCAGAAGTATACCAATAAGAAGATTGTTGAACACCAGCACCATCTGATCCGTTAGAATATCTACCGTTTGTTTGCCAAACTAAATCTGAATTTTTTTGTCTTATAATACACCATTGTGATTCATCACCACCTACCCAAAATTCTTCAATATCACCATTCATATAAAAATGTAATCTTCTAAATGTACCCCATTGTAATGTAGATGTACCTCCTGTTGGTACAGCTCCAGGAACTGAACCAGCTGTTGTATAACCACAGGCCCATAACCAACCTTCGTGATCTAAAACATAAGTTGTTGTAACACCTGCGTCATTACAAACTGTCATAAATTTTTTAACGCCACCATACTGTTTAAAATCTACTGTAACTGGCATTGGGTGATAAACATAGTAAGTACCATCTCTATGTCCAACTCCTAATTCTCCATATTGGTTATAACCCCAAGCCCATAATTTACCTTCTTCATCAAGTGCCCAAAATCTTCCTGAACCAGAACCATTACACCACATATCAATAATAAATTTTCCATCAAATAAATCTTGGCATATTCTTCTAGGTCTTGTTTGATTTGATGTATAAAAACCACTTGCATCAGCTGAGTTGTTTACTCCAGGATTACCTAATCCTAATTGACCTACGTTATTATATCCCCATACCCAAACAGAACCATCTTCTCCTAATGCGAAACAAGAAGAAGTACTTGATGTTTGCATTTGATTTGTAATACCAACTTTTACAATTTTTGTTTGGTTAAAAGTATTTGGTATAGTGTTTCCATTCCAATCAGTAGTATCAGATGCTGTAACTCTATTTGTATAACCGTAATTTGTTGTATTAGAAATACCTAATTGACCTTGAGTATTAAATCCTGCTGAATATACTTCACCATTATTCATTAACCAAAGAGTTGTATCAGACCCGGCTGCAATTTGAATTACTTTAGGACATTTACCATCTGGAGTAGTTAACTTTCCAGTGTTGTTTTGCGTTTGCCAAGAAGATTGATCTGTTGATGTTAACCAATCAACAAAAGTAAAATTTGTATATTGATGTTTTCCCATTTGTTGAGAGCCACCAACACCATCTGCACCTCTACCATTCCTTGATGTAGCATCTGGTCCGCCAATACACATTGCAGTTCCGTCAGTATTAATAACAGTAGTATTATAACCCATATCACCACCGCCCCACTGATTTTCTCCCATATTATATTTCCAACCTAATGGAGCACGATTACAAAACATTATTGATTCGTGTCTATACTTTGCAGTGTTAGGAGATTGATAAATTTTAGTCCAATAATTAGATTCAGTTACATATGTATTTTTATATCTTGTTGTATTAATACATAAAAATACTTCACCTTTAACTCGTACCATTTCTCCTGGGTAATATTGTTTCAACCAATTCCATAATTTAATTCTATCAGTTCCTCTAACAAATAAAGACCAATACTTAGGATTTTCTGGTCTATAACTTCTTTTTACAAGTTGAGGAGGATCAAAAGAAAAGTTACCAGTAGATACTTTAGAACTAGATCTAATAACAAATTCAATAGGAGTGTCTTTTATACATTTAAAAGATTTACCCATCCACTGAACAATATCATTTTTAAAATATTGTTGTCGAGCTCTCCACTTGCCTTTCCACTTTAATTTTACTTTTGATATATCTATAGTTGACATTTTTTTTATTTAAAATCCTAGTCCTGTAATAAAATCTGCTTTTTCTTGTTGGTTTGCTGCTAATTCTGATTTAACAGTTAAATCATTAGCCGCAATTTTAGAAAATAAAGTTACTAAAGAATATTTAGCTGATATTTTAGCTTCAATATCAACAATTGTAAGTTTAATATATTGTGAATTAGATTTTATAAAATTTAATACTTCTGCAGTATCTTCATCAGTTTTATCTAATATTTTTACATCATATTTACTTAAATTAATTCCATCAGTTTTTATAGTTACATCTTCTGGATTAAAAGAAAAAAATGCGTGAGTATTATTTGAATGTAAATACTGTACATTAAAAACAGTTTTTCCTTCTTTTAAAGTAGGGTGAATATAATCATCACCTATTGATATGTTTTTAAGTTGAAATATTTGATTTGCCATAAATTATCCTTTTGTTATTTATTATCTTCCTTGACCACCTTGGGTCATAATTCCGCCGTTATCTCCACCGTTATTCCAATCATTACTACCGTGAACATAATTACCACTATATCCCCAACTAAATAATTGACCATTTTCAGTTCCTAAAAAACTTATCATACCAAAATAGTTTGTTGATTGCCATATACCTTGTCCACATATTGATGTAATTCTAGTTCCTGCTGGTACATATGCGTGAAAAGGTAAAAATGTTCCATCCTCTCCAGTGTAGTTACTACCTGCAAAAGGATTTGGTAAACTATTATAACTATCATAACCCTGTGTTAGCATTTTACCATTGTCAAATAAATAATAAGCTGTTGCAACATCACTAGTAGTACCTAAAATATGTACTTCTTTTAAATTGTTCATTTTAGCATTTAATAATGCTGGTGTAGTAGTATCACCTGTTGCACCTGTTGCACCTACGTAATATGTACGTGAAGCTCCTGCAAAATAAGTAGTTCCGTTTTTAAGTCTAGCAAATGTGCTATGATAAGAATTCCAATGTACAGCCCATATATCAACTATGTCACCAGCTGGTGTACCTGTTGCCTGTGTAAAAGTATTTACGTTAGAAGTACTACCAGAAAATCTATTTCCCATACCACCATAACCACAACTCCAAATAAAACCATTACCATCTAAAATATATGCAACACCATTGCTACCGTAACCAGCAACTTGAAACACTTTAATTCCACCATTTGCAGATGGGTTCCAACCTTGCATTAAATTTGGTCTGTATCTATCAGTTGTATCGTTTGTTCCCAACCAACCGCTGTTATTTCTACCCCAAGCATAAATATTATCATCAGAAGTTCTAGCAAAACAAGCAGCTTCAGCATTACCGCTTATAGCTATATCAATAATTTTTCTATTACCAAAATATTCTCTAGGTATTTTTCTAGCAGAAGCCCAGTTTTCTGTTCTACCAAAACCAAGTTGACCATAAAGATTATAACCCCAAGTATATACGTCACCATCTTCAGATAACGCCATACAAGTATGAGCTGTATCTTCTTGTGTTATATTCATAGCAACTTTTATTATTCTTACGTGTTCTAAACCATTTATGTTTGTAGGCTGGTTATAACTAGTAAAGTTACCTGTTCCACTTTGTCCGTGTCCGCCGTATCCTGAATGTTTTACTTCTCCATTATCAAATAAGTATAAAGTGTGTCCATATCCTTGTTCCATTTGAATACATTTAGGAACGTTTCCGTGTCTTGTATATTTTGTTCCTCTGCGTTCCTGAAATCCGCCTCTATTTCTATCTTCTGAATCGTCCCACTCTCTAAATTTAAAACAAATTTCGCTAAAGAAAGATATTACGTTACCATCTCCGTTTGCTGTATCTCCATCAGAACCCCCACCTCTTACCCATACCGTTCCATTTTTATCAATGTATTTAATTAATCTATAAACGTTTGCACCATTACAAGTATGATGTTTATATGGCCAAGCTATAGGACCTTGGTTTGGAAACCACGCAGCTGCGTTATTTTCTGTATCTCCTGAAAAAGATTCCCACTTTGTTTGTCTGCTATTTACGTTACTAGACAATCTTCCTGATGTTGTTGTTGCCGCTGTCATTAATGGCGATCTAGTTTTTTCCATTGTTCCTCGAACAGGAGCGCAATCTATATTATCAACTAAACATCTATATAATTCTGAACCCATAGTTAATAATCTATTAGGACTTGGAGCAGCAAATAATTTATGTGTAGGATAATTTTTTATTGATACTAAATCATTATGATAGTATTGAATATTAGAACTCCAATCTCCTCTATATCTTAAAGTTGTTTGTACTTCGTCCCAATACAAATAACCTTCCCAAGATTTAGTTACTGAAATTCCTGTTCCGTTATAAGAAGCAGTGTAAGTATCATTAAATGGATATATAATCGTACTTCCAATTGGAACTGTTAATTCTACACGTCTATGTGCATATCTTCTAAAAGGAGTATCAGTTGCAAATTGTGTTCTATAAAATGTTTCTGTTACTTCAGTATTATTTAAAAAATATTTTACATTACCTGTAGCAAACATACTTACTGCTGATGGTTCTGCTGCTAAACTAAAGCTTAAAGGCATTAGATAATTCGTTTGATCGTGTTGTTCAAAACTATAAGTTTCACCTTCTAATAATTGTAAAGCAGATCCTATGTTAGCAGTAACACCATCTATTACAAATTTAAAGTTAGGTGTAGTTCCAGTAACTTTTACAGAATGTGTATTTTTAAATTGTCTATAGTTATATGCAAATCTAGGATCGTCATTAATAGTTAAATATTCGTCATTTACTCCAATTTCTTCATTACTACTTCCTGGCCCTAAATTTTCAATAGCAGAAAATAAATCGTAATCACCAATACTTGTACGTGTTAATAAATCTTCTTTAGAAATAAATTCTTGGTGCCCCATAGACTTAGTACCTGGAGCATAGTTTGTAGAACTGTTAGGAGTGTAAGCTCTTTTTAAAATCCATATTTTATTTTTGAATAAAACCATATCTCCAACAGTATAAACTATTGAATTACTCCAATCACCTTGAAGTGATAATTTTATACGTCCTACATCTATAGTTGCCATATTATATTTATCCTAAGTTAGGTGGTTGAAATTGTGTTTCACTAGGGTTACTGTTGTGTCCACTCATTTGTGAACCAGAATAACCAGAACTCATATATCTATTGTCTTTTGTTTTTACTTCTGTACGGAAATATACGTTTGATGTACCGTATCCAAAACCTTGTGCATCTTCTATATTACCTTGCATATCGTTCATCATTCTAGGTATTTGAAATACTTGTGATGTACTTTCTTCTATACCATTAGGATTAGATCTGTCATGCACATAAGTTGATGAAAATCCCATAGATGAACAACCATAAGCATTTCTTCCAGCTACAAATAACCAACCAGAATTAGTTAATACGTATGTTCGGTGATGATCACCAGACGAATGTCCAGATATACACTTAACATCTCTTAATGCATAGTTTGTACCTCTAATTCTCCAGTTAGGAGTTACTGCAACTGTTCTATCAGTAGATGTAGTATCACCTAATTGAAAATTATTATTTCTACCATAAGCAGAAATTGTTCCATTTAAAGCTTGAGTAAACATTGAATGGTATTGACCATTTCCTGTAAACCACATATTTACACAAGTTGGATTGGCAGCTGAACCTACGCCAGAACCAATTTGAGTTAATATATTTAATTGTGTAGTGTTGTTATTTCCCATCCAACCGTAAGCGTTATAACCACAACCATATACTCTACCTTTGTCTGTTAAAATTGCTGTTCTACCATATGAACCGTGGTCATCTTTTAAAACTTTTGCAATTTTTCCAACACCAGCGTCTGTAAACAGTGGAGATGTAATTTCAGTAGGAACGTTTCTTTGAGTCGTACTGTTATCGCCTAATTGTCCGTAGCCGTTATAACCCCAAACGTATAATCTGTTTGCACTATCTAACGCCATACAATGTACGTAAGCGCCTCCAGCAGTCCAAAAAGCTACAATAGCATTGCCATTAAAACGAGTTGTTTTATCAATTTTAGTAGGTTGACTTCTATTTGTTGTACTGTTATCACCTAACTGTCCGTAGCCGTTATAACCCCAAGCCCATAAATCTCCACTTTCATCTAAAGCATAACAAGTGTGAGTAGTTGTATCGTTAGAATATTTATTTGAAATCCAAATTTTTACAATTTTAGTATTTAAAAAAGTATGGTTTGCTGTATTAGCTGCACCAAATACGTTACCATATGTACCACCTACACGTACAGGATATGCTCTATCTGTTGTTGAAGCATCTCCGTGTTGACCGTGACCACCATAACCCCAATGGTAAACTTCTCCATTGTTGAATAAAGCCATACCACTACTATAACCAGCTTCTAATTGAATACATTTTGGAACTTGTCCATCTGGTGTTGTGTGTATACCCGTACCACCATTATCAGTACTTCTGTACCAATCGTGGAAAGTAAAACACATACTTGTTGCAACTCTTTGTGCACTTATAACTCCATTTTGACCTGTAGATGTAGAACCCCAAGTTTTAATTCCTCCTGAACCATCAATAAAACAAGGCCAATCAACAACGTTCTTTCCATTGTGATGTCCATATTTTCTATACCATCTTTCATTCTGTCCTATAACACCATCTCTATTAGCTAATGAAATACAGTCTCTATGATTTCCTGTAAACATAGCATTCTGACCTCTTACATATTTTCCTACTGAAGTGATGTCTAATATTACGTCAGGTGCGCCACCCGCTCCTAAATTGGCATCAGTAATAGTTACTGTATCACCTTCTGCATATCCTAATCCACCCCAACTTACAGATACTAAAGAAATTGCTCCAGTAGTTGGTGCAACTATTATATCAAATAATGCTGGATCTGTTGGAGAACCTGATGCTGTTCCTTGAACTCCCATATATGTACCAGCAGTTCTTAAAACATCTGCTGATGTAGATGTTGTTACAGTTAAAATATCTCCTCTAACAGTAAATGAATTATCATTATAGTCATATTCTGATTCTAATAAATTCCATTTATTATTAATTTTATTTGCATTTGTATTGTTTTGAGGTAAAGATGTATCTGTTCCTCCTGAAGTATGTTCTTCAGTACAAATATAAAATGCTTCAGAATTAACAAATTGACCTGGCATATATGTTTGATTATTATTATTAACTCTAGGAACTACTCTTACAACATCACCAACTCTATATAGTGTTGATGTATTATTATGATTTCCTCTAAAATTAAAAGCATATCTTAATGGTTTCCAATAAAGTACGTTTGTAATTGCAATTGAATTACCATAACTTGCACCACCAGCATTTGAAAAATAATAAAGAGTGTTTGCAACAGTACTATCTAATGTTATTTCAATTCTTCTTCTTGATGCAGCATTAAAAGTTGTAGTATTTCTATATACAGTTTCAGTTACGTTTACATTGTTTAAAAAATAAGATACGTTTGTTGTGTAATAATTTGATGTTTGAGATGTACTTGTTGTAGCAAACTGTAATACGTGATTGTTATTTGATGCATCATCTTGATCAAATATAATTTTTTGTCCTCTTTTTAAATTTAAAGTAGGATTTGCTGTACCATTAATAAAAAATACAGATGCTGATATAGTAACTCTGGCTTTTGTTTCAGGATTTGCAGTAGGTGAATTACCTGTTGTATTTTGAGTACAAACATATTCTGTACCATTAAAATCTACAATGTCATCAATTATATATGCTGTGGCACCACTATAAGTACCTCTGTATCTAAATTGTAAATTTCCTAAAATTGAAGTTGTAATTGCCATTATAATATATATCCTTTTGTATTAGTATTTATATTCATAAACTATAGGGGTAATGTTATAATAAGTCTTCCATTAGCGTTTACACTCATAGACGTGTTTTTGCTTATTAGAGAAGAAGTATCATAATTTTCTATTACAACATTTTGTGCACCACTGTTGTAGTTTGTTATTTTTGCTGATTGAATTTCATTATCAGCTGTAATTGTTAAAGTTTGTAATGATTCAGTAGCATTATCATCAACATATGCTTTATTTGTAATGTCATTATTTGCACTTGGAACTATACCAATTTGAGTTTGATCATTAAATGTAATTATTCCAGCACCTTGACATTCTATAGATAAATTTAATGGGGCAGAACCACCATCAAAAGTTGATATTGATGCACCTGTAATTCTAATTTGTCCTGCTCTTGCACTGTTAACAACTAAATCGTTACCTCCACCTCCAAGTTGTGTATCAATATAAGTTTTAACAGCTTGTTGTGTAGGTAATTTACTATTTGAATTAGCAACTAATGTACCATCTGAAGAAAATTCTTCAATTGCACTTGAAAATCCTGAAATAGGTATTAGAGCAATTTCAGATAATCCTGTTAAATCAAAAGCTTCAGCATTTAAAGTTGCAATACCTGTTGCCTGTTCAATTCTGAATAAACTACCAACTCTAAAATTACCATCTTGGTCCGTACTTGTATAGAATACTCTACCTAAATTTCTTTCTGCAACTTCTTTAGTTTGATCAGGAGCAATAGCTGGAATTCCTGGATAATTTGTACTAGTAAATCCGCCTGTTCCAATATTTAAAAAATCGTGACCTGTTAATCTGATGTTTGAATATCTTTCTCTAAATGTAACAGTAACAGCGTGATTAGGAGAAACAGATTTTACAATTGAAGGAGATACACTTAATTGAGCTGTTCCACCACCACCGCCTACGGAATTAGCTACATAACTTCCTACAGAAACAACAAAGTAATTTGTAATAGAATCACCAGCAAACTGAAAAGAAGCACCAGGTCTAGGCTCTTGTGATAATCCTGCAATTTTTACAACTGAACCCAAAGGTTTAATTTCAGCAAAACCGTCGCCAGCAACTGTTGTATCAGCTGATAATTGTTCGAATCCACTTCCTCCTGATGTCAAAGTAACACTTCTAATAACACCTGAACCTAAATTTACTTGTCCAGTTCCTAAAACAGTTGCATTTGGATCTGTAATTACAACACTTGGAGTTGATGTATATCCTGAACCCGAATCTAAAATAAATATTTTTACTATAGCTCCACCTTCTACAACAGCTCTAGCTAATGCAGTATTTGCAGGTCCGCCACCATTAATTCTAACTCTAGGTTCTATTTCATATTTTGTTGTTGTATCTAAAGTAGCAACAACTGAAGCACCTGTCCAAGTATCCCAACCAGGAGAACCTGCTTCATCAACTATAGTTGCAACTTTTGTACCACCATTATATGTTGAAATTATACCTGTCTGTCCTGCGCCTGTTCCATCTACAAGGTTAATTCTCATACCATTGTAACTACTTGTATTGGCAGTATCAGATGCAGTAAGTGTAATTTGTGTAGTATTTCCTGTTTGCGCAAAACTTGATGCTATTCTATGATTTGCTCCACCTGAAACAACATCAATATATTTTACTCCGTTATTAGCAAATGTTGTACTTGCTACAGATGCACCAGAACCTGTTCCTGAAAATGTATATGAAGCAGTTGTATAATTTTCTCCTGCGTATTCAAATTCTAAACGAGAAACAGCTCCGTTTGCTATTAATGTTCTTCCAACTTGTGCTTCATTATCTCTATTATTAACTGTTGCAGTATAAGGAGTTTCAGTAGCATCAAATCCTGATGATACGCTACCATAATCTCCGTAAGAGTTATTACCATTCGTAGCACGTAAAACTGAACCAGACTGTGAAAGATAACCTATTTTATTGTAGTATGTAAATACAGAAACTAATTCAGCTCTAGCATTATTACTTGCCCATATACCAATACCTTCATCTAATATTTGAGTAAAGTCATTGGCAACCATAGTTCTGTAACCTGATGCTTGTACACTACCATCTAATCTCATTCCTACACATCTTGTACCAAATGTTGTAACACCTTGAACATATGGAGACTTAGATGTAATTGCTCCAGCAGGATCAAAAGCTACATATTCACCTCCGTTAACTGTAACTGTTCCATAAGCATCAGCAGAGTTAAATACTCCTGTCATACCTGTTAATGTACAGTTTCTCAATCCTGTTCCATTATTCATTAAGAACATTTTTGATCTATTATTAGGTGTAGAACCGTCTGCAGATATACCTGTACCAAAACCTAAATCTTGTGATGTATTAGGTGATATTCTTGTTGATCTTAATTCTTCTCCCATTACACACCAGTTAGCTGGAACCCTAATAGGACATAACTCATTATACTGTCCAGTTTTTACGTGAATTGTTCCTGTGCCTCCAAGTGCTAATGCTCTTGTCGCAGCATATCTAATTGTTAAATATGGTCTATCTTCAGATAAACCTCTTCCAGTTGCAGTGTCGTCTGTACCGTGAGGTGCAACCCATAATACGTTTGTTGTTCCTGTTCTATATGACCATACAGGATCTGTTCCATCACTTTTTAAGAAAGTTCCTGAACCACCTATAGGTAATGCTGTATTAACAGAAGCATTACGTGTTAGTATATCTCCTCTTGTAGTTAATGCAAAATTTGAATCTCCTTCTGCAATTAAATCCCAATATAATCCTGAAGTATCGTTATCAGGTCTATCAGAACCATTTGTAGCTGTGTGTGAAACTTTTGCTCTATATGATGATGAACCGTATGATACTGAATCTCCTGGTAAATAATCAAGACCTAAAGACCAAGTATCTCTCCAGTTTATACCATCTTGGATTTGTTCCCAATAAGTTCCACCACCAAATGTAGGATCTGGTGAATTACCTGTAGTATTTTGTATTGCAACAAATACACCACCACCAAATTTAACTACACTTCCTACTTTATAAAATGTAGCTGGATTAAATATACCTTCTAATTTAAATCCTGTTGTAAATACTTCCCAAGTTGCTGTATTTGCATAAGGTACAACACCAGTATTTGATAAAATTGCTGTATATACATAACCACCGTAAGATACAATATCTCCTGGTTGATATGATGTTCCTGCAGTCCAAGTATCTTCAAATTCTAATCCTGGAACGAATAAAGTAAATTTTGTTAAATTAATTACAGAACCTGATGAAGTATGATCGTCTGTACAAATATATAAAGAAGGTCCATATTTTACAACATCATTTAATTTGTATGCAACTCCATTAGCAAAATTACCTTTCCAATCAAAACCTGTATTGTATATTGTCCACTTGGCTTCATCTTGATATAAGTTAGCTTGAGATGTGTGAGAAGTGTTACAAATATATATGTAAGCACCCCATTTAACAATGTCGTCAAGTTTATAAACTGTTGTTGCAGTCCATTCACCTTTGAACTCGGTACCTGCTGTCATTTTTGCCCATCTTGGTGTAGCAAAATTTAAATCTGTATAAAAACTTGCAGCAGACGTGTGATTAACTTTACAAACAAAAGAGTTACCACCAAATCTTACAACATCATCTTTTATGTATGAATATGCTGTAACCCAATCACCAACAAAGTGAAACTTAATACGACCTAAAATAAAATCTGCCATCTATCTCTCTTTTTGTTTATGGAGCAATCCAGTTTGCTGTTGCACCATTTTGTGTTGCTGAATATGAATAGTTTGCATCATATCTTGCAACTAAAAATCCAATGTCGTTAACATAATATGTTACTTTTTTTTGATCTACTTTTATTTGATCATAATTTCTATGTAGATAATTATAATCTCTTACAGTAGTTCCTTCATCAGTTAATAGTGGAATTGTATTATGTAATGTTTGTTCATCAGTTGCTAATCCTGTTTCAACTTGCTCAACTGAATAAGGAAATCCTTGTCCATTTGATAAATCTATTGTACCACTATCACCAAAAAACTTTACTTTAGTATAATATAAAATCCCAGTATCATCTTTTCTTAATGTATGTACGGCAGCAGTTCTACTATAACCGCCGATATCAGGTTGTGTTGATACTAGATATGCCATTTAAAATCTTTCTTACTATTTATAAAACCTTTTATGTTATTTCTAAAATACTTAAAAAAACATTACCCCCAGAAACATCACACCATACACGCAATCTATCATTTTGTTGCATGTTTATGGGTTTATCTAATACTAGTGTATTTCCGGAAACCACGTTTAAATCTTTACCCAAATAATAAAAATAAGATACAGCATCAACAGTTATTGTTATACTAGCATTAATATCTAAACTTTCATTAGTATTAGATATATAAACTGCGTGTATAACTGCCTTTGTACCTGCTGGACAAGTATATATAGTTGCCGCTGAACTATTAACTGTCCCTAAAACTGCAGCTTTACTTTTAAATGCACTTGCCATTTTTTATCCTATGACCCAAAAACTATAGAGTACGCTAACGCATCTCCATCCATTGCTAACGCCCCGCTTTGATTTGGTATTGTAATTGTTCTATCTTGTGTAGGATTTTCTACTGTTAAAATCGTTTCAAAAGTATCATCAATACTACCTTCAAAAACTAAATTAGCTCCATTTAATACAATATCATTAGTTGTAATATTACCAGAGTTTGTAGCCGCCTGTAAACTAACTGCACCGGCACCTCCTAATTCTTTTATACTACCATCAGTTTTTTTTGTAAATAATTTACCATCCGTTATATTAATTGCCAACTCTCCTATTTCTAGTTGACCTGGTAAAGGAACGGCGTTAAGGGTTTCCGAACGTTTTGGTTTAATTACAGTTGTCATAATTTAATTATTTTTTAAATAAATTTTTTAGTCTATCAATATAATTGTAATTTCTTCTATCTTCTTTTTTACCTACGCTATATCCTATTAAAAAAGATACGGCCATAACTGTAAGTATTGCAATTAAATGCCAAGTTAAAAATACCATTAGTAGCTTCCTCCGTCTATTGTTGATACAGTAACAACACCTGATGATACTGCAAAATTATCTAAATGAAATGACGCAACTCCAATGTTTGAATTTGAAGCCAATTCACCAATAATTCTTAATATGTTTCCATTAATTTGTGTATCTATACCTTCTCCTGCCAAAATTTCAAAATTTTGACCTAAAGATATAGAGCCTTGTGTAGAACTTTCGTCTGATATTGTAATTGTAGGATAAGCTAATTTACTATTTGCAATAGAACCAGCTAACATACTATTTGTTACACCTAACGCTTTAATTCTTAAAGCATCAGCATTTACTTCTATAGAACTATTATCTACATTTACATCTAGTTGATTACCAATTTTAGATAATGCTGCTCCAGCTGTAATTTGTCCTGCACCAGAAAATTGAGAAACTGGTAATGCAGTACTACCCATTGTTGGAGCACCTGTATGAGTAAATACGTAACCATTATCAGCACCAATTGTTCCTTCTTCAACGAATACAAAAGAACCACCAGTTAATTCTATTGATGTGTCAGCTTCTACATCTCTAGTTAAAACCCAAGATGTTGAACTGTCACCAATTACAGTTACTTTATATATACCATTATGTTCTTGTAAAGTTTGATCTTTAATTAAAACTCTGCTATTTAAAGGAACAAGAATATCATCTAAAACAATTCTTTCACTTGAATTAGATGTTAATGTTGCACCTACACCCAATGTTCCATTAGAATATGTTGCAACTAAATTTGCTGTAGAAGCAGCTCTAACAGAATCTTTTACATTTAAACCTGAAGCAACTGAATCAACATATTGTTTTGTTGTTAAAGAATCATCAGTAAATCCTGCTCTGTCTTTATATCCTGCTGGAACTACAACTGTACCTGTTCCGTGTGGAGTTAAAGTAATATCTTTATTTGAAGCAGTTGTTGAAATTGTTTGACCATTAAGTGTAAGATCATCTACAACTAACGAAGTAATTCCTGAAAGATCCGTTGTTGCTGCAGCACCCAATGTAATTGTTTGAGCACCTATAAAGACTGAAGGATATTGTAATTTTGCATTTGTAACACCAGCATCAGTTAATTGAGTTGTACCAATTGAACTATTAGTTACATTAATTGTAATTGTATTTGTCGTATCATCAAAAGATGAATCTAATGCTGTACCGCCGGCAATTGTTAATGTTTGATTTGTTTCAAAAGATCCTGAACCAGAATCAGTGGATATTTCAAGTGTAGTATCAACTGTTTGAAAAGCTAAATTACCTGATCCGTCAGTTTTTAAATATTGACCAGCAGTTCCATCTGTTGAAGGTAAAGTAAATACTCTATTATCTGCAAGTGCGTTTGGAGCTCTTAATTCTACATAATTTGTTCCGTTAGTAGTAAGTTCTCTAAATCTAATACTACCAGTTACAGAAGAACTATTACCTACATTTATGTTGTTTGCTATACCAAAAGATAAATTACCTGAACCATCTGTTTTTAAATATTCTTCATTAGCTCCATCTACTGTAGGTAATATCCAAATTTGATTACCAGCAAGAGCAACAGGAGCTTGAAATCCTACATAATTAGTTCCATTAGCTGTCGCTTCATTTAATTTTAATAACCCGCCTGAAGAAGCATTATTTCCTATAACAAATTCATCTGCAACGCCAAAAGATAATTGGCCATTACCATCAGTTTTTAAATACTGTCCAGAACTACCATCTAATAAAGGTAGTGTATAAACTTTAGTTACTGCAACATTATTAGGAGCTTTTAATCCTATATAATTAGCACCATTATCAGTAGCTTCTTTTAATTGTAATTCACCACCTAAAGATGTTGAGTTACCAATAATTAAAGAATCAATAGCTTTATTAGAATCTACAATTATACTTGAACCAGCAGTTAATGTACCTGGTGCATGATCTAATAATGCTGTAAAAAATTCTCCACCTATTACTGCAATACGTTGGGCATCACCATTTCCATCAACACCATCTACCCCTAAAAATAATTGTTTTGGAAAACTACCGGGCGTAGTACCATAAGCATAAGCAATTTCCCCTAATTTAAGTGTAGTAGGTTTTCCTGCAGCTGATGAACGTTTTATCCTTAAAATTGTTGCCATTAATTAGTACTCTCCTCCGTTCATAGTAAGATTTCCTGTAGTAGTAATTATTTCGTTACGTGTAACAAATTTTTGATCGCTTGCTCTATATTGTAACATTGCGCCATCATTTAAACCTTCTGTTACAGTATCTACATCTGCTAATAATTTTAATTGTAATTGGCCATTAACAACTGCTGAACCCGCAGGTATAGTAATTGATACTCTTTGAGGACCCGTTGAAGTCGGTGAGTTAATCTGTGCGCTAGTTGTATTATTAGAATTAATAGTAGCAGTTATGTTAGCCATTCAGTACCTTTTTCTCTATATTTATATTAATTTTAACTTATAATATACAATAATTAAGCGGTAGTAACTTCTGGTCTAACAGTTATTATACCTTCTAAAGCTCTTGTAACTACACCGTTACCTGAGACTATTTCCAAGTCGTAAACATATCTTTCTGCGTCTAAAGCAGCAGTTTGAGCATCTGTAAGAGACAATGTAATTACGCCAGAAGTGGCGTCATTGGCAATAGTACAAGTAATATTTGTTCTTGTTCTTGTAGATGAATAACCTTTGGCTAACTTTGCTCTAGCTGTGTAACCTGTCAAGTTAAAAACATTTCCATCAAATCCTTTAATCGTAACATCTGAAGAAAATGTTGCTCCTTGATCTATTGATAGGTTTGCTACAGCTGCCATTTAATATTAACTTTCTATTTTTAATTCTTCTGTTATCTTATTATTATAATATTCAGTCAATACGTCTATTTTTTCAAGTTCTACAATTAATCTTGTTTTATTGTTTTGTATCTCTTGTCTTGCTATGATGTAATTTTTTAATTTATCACTAAATTTAGTTTCATCATAATCTTTACCATTAATTTTAATTGTCATAATTCACTCCTTAATTTATATATTTATAATCCCATTTATGATACTTATTTAAACTATTTAAGAAAATATCAGGAAATAGTTGCCATACAGTTTGTTTTGTTCCTTTATAAAGAACGTCTTTTATGTTCTTTAATATACCTTTTTTAGATAATGCAGGGGCATATACATTATGTACACCTTTCATACTAGCTACATCTTTGTTACTTGTAGTAATATATACATTACCTTTTTTATTAACCCACTCTAAACAAATAGGTATAAAAATTTGAGAGGTTATATTTTGATGTTGTAAAATAGTTTTGTTTAAAGTTCTTATATTATGTAAATGTGTTTCTTCACTAAGTACACAAGTTCTTGCACATATTCTATAACTACTCGTACCCATTACATCATCAAAACTATGAACAGCAGTACTACCAACAGGGTTGTTATTGTAATACAATATCCACAATTTAAATTCTTTTTCATTTTTTAATGAATCATATAACTTCTCTTTAGAACTGTTATTATAAAACTTTTTTTCGTTACACTTATTATAAAAAAAATTTAAATTTAAATGTTTGTTAAATTCTTTAATTTCATACATAATACTTTTCCCACTCTGGCCACATTTCTAAAAGATTTGTATTTCTTAACTTGTCTCGTTTTTTTAATCTACTAATTAAGATTTTAGTATCGTCCATATTATGATCTCTATTTTCTAATATCTTTATATATGGTCTCATTTTTATAGCGACATCAGATTCTAATGTAAAGTATCTATTTAAATATTTTTCTCTAATATCATAAGGCAAAGAAGATATATTCATACCGTGATATGAGTCAGTTTTAAAATCTTCCCATTTTAATACATAAGAGGACATAACAGGTTGTCTAAATTTTTTATTGACTAAAGGTGGATATCTAAAAAAATCATCTACATATCCTATGTTTAGAGAATTAATCGTAGATACAAAAGAAACACTAACATTAGAAAAAGTATTTGCTAGTTTATTTGCGTTATCTAAAATTTTATTAAAGTCACTAGGATATCTTATATAATTATTTCTTACTCCCCAAGCTTCTATAGAAATATTAAAAGTAACATATTTAAAATGAGGTATATAATCAAAAATATCTTTACCTTTCATTTTAGGAATATTTGTACCATTAGTAATAATTCTTAAATTTTGTTTGTAAGATGTTTTTAAATCTACAGCTTTTTGTAACAATTCATAATTGTAAGGTATCATTAATGGTTCACCACCAGTAAATTTTATTTCATCTAACCTTTCTAATATGTAACCTTGTATTTCATCATTAACTTTTTTATTAGTTGGAGGTTTTATTAAAGGTTTAGTTACATTAAATACGCTAATATCTTCTCCCAATTCTAAAGCCTCACTTGCAAAAGAAGAACTTTTATAAGGGTGACACATTAAACATTTTAAGTTGCAAAAATTACCTCCTCCAGCCAAGTGCTCCATTGTATGAAAAAACTCTGGCTTAATATCTATTTTAGGATCTTCTTTTACTTGTTTAGCTATTTTTACTGCACTATCAAAACCAGTTTTATTATCAACATAGTGTTCCATTGAATATTGCCTAGAACTTTTTATACCACTTTTCTCTTGTACAATACACATTTGACAATGTTCGTTTAATATTTTTTTATCTTTAGTAACAAAAGCTTTTCTTAATTCTTTTGCCTTACTACAATTCATTGCCTCAATAGGAGTATGTGTATCAGTTTTAACATCATAAAAATCTGCACCAGAACAGCACGCTTTATATTCACCAGTTGTTTCAGTGTAAATATTACCATAGGGTTCGGGACAAAACCATTCAATACCTGTTTCATCAACAAAATCTTTTTCTATATTTTCAAATGAGCTAAATTGTTTTTTATCAGTCATTAAATTTTGTGTATTCTTTCCATTCAGTAGGTTTATTTATGGCGTGAGTAAAATGAACCAATTTTATATCATTATGAAATTCTTCACCTAAGTATATGTATTGATTACCTGTTAATGTTTTATATTTTGTTGTTAACTTTGTTTGCCACTCTTTATTATCTTCAGAACTTACAATAATATCATTCGATACCCAACGTGTAACCCAAGAATTTGGTATAGTTTTTAAAGTTAATTTTTCTTTAACACTATCTTCAACAAAATATTGTTCACCGTTTACAGGACCAGCGGTAATACCCTTTTTAATATAATAATTCTGCCAGTAATCAATATTTGACATAAACTTATCATAGATATATTTACAATCTTTCGGATAGTATTTAAAAAATCCACCATTAATTTTATATCCTTCTTTTTTAGTATCTCTCCACCAACCAGGGATTGCTAAAAATTCTCCACGATTAATAGGATACTCAAATAGTTTTTTATATTCATTAATTAATAATACATCAATATCTATAACACAGATAGGTTCATCAATATCTAAAGCCATACCATACATTTTATTCCACTGTAATAGTACTCTACTATCATATGCTTCTCTTAACCATATAAATTCGTATTCTGGTAATTTTTTTTCTAAATAGGTTTCGTACTCGGGTCCGTACTTATTACCTATTCTTATTGCTAATATCTTCATATCTTTTAATTAAAGAACTTTCAAAGTCTTTTAATCTTTCTTTTTGCCAAGGAGTTATTGCTAATTCTTTAGATTTTATAATAAAATCTTCAAGTGTAAAATCATTCGTAGATATTAAACTGTCAAAATTAAATAATGAACCTAAAAAGTAAGTCGTCTTAGTGTTGTGTTTCATTAACATATATAAATTGAAAAAAGAAAAATATCGTTGAAATATATCTATCCAAAACGTTTCGGTTTCATATGTAAATATGTTACTTACATTAAATAGACAGATATTATCTTTTTCTAATTTATTAGTAATTTTTTTATGAAAAGTTTCCGATATTAAGTTACCAGTTAAAAAATCTTTATTTAATTTACAAATATGA
>Ga0079300_10000204_pt1 | contig 20838 bp, 20 predicted proteins | sample Wag4_2014_7_11_FD_74799 | JGI IMG/M metagenome (GOLD analysis project Ga0079300, IMG submission 74799) | Fresh water microbial communities from Ohio, USA - Utica-2 Time Series HT 2014_7_11 | ecosystem: Environmental > Aquatic > Freshwater > Water tank | place: USA: Ohio | collected 2014-07-11
AGAAAAAAAGTTTTCCATTCGGAGGTGCCGGTAACTGATTTTTCATCTGCATTTAAAGTTGCCAGAGAAACAGTAGAACTAAAATTAGTGCCGTACTTGACAGAAATCTCTGAATTGGGAATGGTGGCTGAAGCGAGAATGGTAATACCTCCAGTAATAGTTACATTTGCTATGTTTTGAATAGTAGGAATATTATCAATTGTATTGCTCATTAAGCAGTTCACTGGGGCAATAAAATTTATATCACTTGTTTTTGCATCTGAACTACCGGATAAAGATTGAATTGCATAAACTGGTTTTGAAGTATTCACATACATATTATCACCTGCACTGGATGAGACCCCACCTGAATAATACGATCCTTGAATTTCATAGTAATCACCATTATTGATAGTTGCAAGAGGTGTTGTCGAACCATTTACATAAATTTTTGTATCATTTTCAATTGCAATAATTACGGGGACTTCAACATTGTTTACCCCATTTCCTCTAACAAATACGTATTCTTTTCCCAATTTGTTTTCAGGAATAATTTGATCAAATCCTGCATCTTGTCTAATGTATTCAGTAATTTGTAGATGTAATTGACCAATACTTACCGCAATATCTTTATTTGATGAAATTGATGCTCCGAGCCAGCCATCAATATTAGGAGAACTTGAACTACTTATGGGCGCTTCTAAGACATATGTTTCCCCTGCATTCAAATTTATAGTGAGATCGTCATTAGTTATCCCAGCTGCATCTGAACCAAGCCTAAATGTGGTTGATGAGTTATATCCAAAAATTTGCACAACAGTATTGTCTTCTGTAGCCATTATACCCAATGAGCTGCTTATTTTTCCAGTATCTAATCCTCTGTTGGGAACTCCAACCCATTTAAATGATTTCCCTAGGGCGGCACGGCCTTTAGATGTAAGAGAACTTGCATGTGAATTCGCGATGCTTGCTCGCCAGTTTACATAAAATCGTTCCCCATTGGTCGATTGAAACTTCAAACCTGAATTGGATTGAACGGAACCTGTATTTGCATCTGTTAATAGGGTTACATTATTATTTCCGTCATAACTTGATGTCCCAGGCATAATACTTCCGTTTCCAGGTAGATATTGGTAAGGGGCAGATTTAGAAACACTGACTGTTGCAATGGCTGTCGTAGAAGTCCCTCTGTATATATTGACAGTAATAGGCGTTACGGAAGGAGTTGAAAGCCAAATAACATGATTGTTAACTGCAGGTGTTTTTGTTAAATGACCTTTCTGCTTCAACGGCGGCAGGTAATGGAGGTCACTCAACTGGGCATAGGAAGGGAGAATAACTGCAGTTGTCAGCAGCAGAAAAACAAGTCTAAACATCAATCTCATGGTTATTCATCTTTTTGGGACAATTTTTTCATATTTAGCGCCTTTTCAAGCTTAAATCCTGAAAAATCAAGTCCAAACCTCCTGAAATAACTCGATTTTGCTGTAATTATTGTGTTGGTGATATCCCCATCGAATCTACAAAATGGCCTATTGGGGGTCCTTAAATGAAATATTATTGATGATAGTAGTGGCTGCTTGGGCATCATCAATGCTAACCAACACTTTCACTGCGCCTGCACCTCCCGGGGATGCCACCCAGGGAGCCAGCATGCCCAGCAACTCGTCTCGCAAATCTGTTTCAATGCCGTGGCTCGACAAAACATGCCTGACCATCCCGGCTTCAATGATATTTCCTGCAAATACTTCCACTGTTTTGTAACCTGACATGTCGCTCATATTTTGTTTTTAACTAATGATGCTGACCCGCCTGATAAGAAAGGTGATGAGTAGTCCGGCCAACGCAATAAGGGCAAAGGAATACCTTAATCCTGTTAGCTCCGCAATATAGCCGATGATGGGTGGACCCATCAAAAATCCGAAATACCCTGTTCCGGCAACGGTAGCTATGGCAATGCTGCTGGGGATCATTTTCAGCCTGCCAACAGTGCTGTAAAGTAAGGGGATGATGCTGCTGACACCAAAGCCTACAACCATACAGCCAATGGTTGCGGGAATGAGTAAGGGGAATCCAATCAAAGTCACCAGTCCTGAAAATATCATCAAACCGCTGTACATGACCATATTTTTCCGGCCAAACCTTTCTGCAAGCCTGTCGCCCATAAACCTTCCTGTAGCCATCGTGATCATGAATGCGGCATAACCCAAAGAAACAAACCGCTCTTCCGTCTGGATTACTTCCTTAAAATAAACGCCACTCCAATCAAACATGCAGCCTTCCACACTCATGCAGCAAAAGCAGATGAAGCCTAGCTGGAGCAGAATGCCTTTTGGCATCCTGAACCGGAGTTTGGGTGGGGCTGTTGTAGTAGCCGACTTCGGCAATAAAAACTGTTGGCATAAAACATTCATGAGTACAATGGAGGCTGCGATGGCGGGGAGATGGAGCTCCGGACTTACCTCGTTGCGCATCATCAGTAGGCCAATGGCTGCCCCACTGAATCCGCCCACGCTCCAAATGCCATGAAAAGAAGCAAAAATGGGGCGTTCATAGATTTTTTCCAATTGTACCCCTTGGGTATTCACTGAAATGTTACACAAGTTGCCACACAAGCCAAAAACATACAGGCATACTGCCAACTGCCAGGCATGACTGACCTGTCCGATCATTGACAGCATGATGATGTAGCCCATGATCGCAACCCGCAAAATGTTCTTGCTGCCGAACTTCGCCGCAATCCTGCCACTAAATGGCATCATCGTCATTTGTCCGAGTGGCAGCATCAGCAGGATACTCCCCAATGCCCCCTCAGAAAGTTGCAGGTTTGCCTTGATATCCGGAATCCTACTGGCCCAACTGCCAAAGCACAATCCCATAGCAAAAAAGTATAATCCAAGGGCAATCCTGGATTTCAATCTCGGTTGTTCGGTCATCTTGTAGTATTCTGTCCTACAAAGGTCTGTATTTCAAACTTCTCATCTCCACTTTCATTCCTGTATTGTGGCATTGGATGGCAAATTTGCCGGACTTGTATTCATCGTCATGGTGACTCATCACAAGTTCATTGTTGACCCAAATCTGGATATGTCCGCCCACTGCCTTCACCTTCAGCTGAAGCCACTCTCCATCTTTAGAGAGCAATGCTGTTGCTTTTCCGGTGGGTTTACCTGGTTTCCAGAGCCATCCGGTATGCGCATCCTGGATATGGCAAATCTGCGCTTCATAGCCTCTGGGGAAACCATCGGGGTTGTCTGAAGGCCAGTTTGCCCTAAAATACAATCCGCTATTGGCTCCGCCTCCGAGGTCTGTTACCTTGAATTCGCCAACAATCTCCAGGTTTTGCATTACCGGTTCTGCATACAAATGGCCTCGTCCACCCTCACCGGTTAGAATACCGTCTTTCACTTCCCAGGTGGCGTTTCCTTTGGCTGTCCATCCCTGTAAATCCTGCTCATTGAAGAGCTTGTACCATTTTCCTTGTGCCGATACGCCAATCCCCATCAATACCAGGGTAAATATCACAACTGCCTGTAGCGCGAAGATTTTTATACGAGAAAGAGTGTGTCTGTTCATGTTCAAACTGTTGGAATTTTGAATATATTAGATGAATATAAAGATTTTCAATCTCACTGCCAATGAAACCGATAGTTCAGATTTCGCTGGATCTTACAAATATTGATGAAGCCCTTGAAACAGCTGCCATGGCCCTCCGAGCGGGGGTGGACTGGTTAGAAGCAGGAACGCCGCTTATACTTGCCGAGGGCTTGCATGGAGTTCGCAAACTGCGGCAAGCTTTTCCGGGCATACCCATTGTAGCTGACTTAAAAACCATGGACGGAGGGTACCTGGAAGCTGAAATGATGGCAAAAGCCGGAGCTACCCACGTTGTGGTTATGGCGAGAGCACATGCGGAAACCATCAAATGTGTGGTCAAAGCAGCCAAAGATTTTGGTGTAGAGGTAATGGGCGACAACATGATTTGTGAAGATATGGTAGCCGGCGCAAAGTGGCTGGAAGACCTGGGTTGCGACTATGTCATCCACCATATCGGATATGACGAACGCAGGGGGATTGCCGCCATGGGGCACCGCATGCCGAGCCCAATGGATCAATTGAGAGAAGTGGTGCAGGCTGTAAATATTCCTGTTCAGGCAGTTGGTGGATTAACGGTGGAGCAGGCCATTGCCTGTCCGGCTTATGGAGCACCACTGGTTGTATTGGGCGCCCCGCTAACCATTGATGCAGATGCGTTCCGGACGGCGGACGGAAACCTGGAAGCTTCGCTTAAACTTATTTGTGATAAAATCCATGCTTACGGAGATATTTGATTGGAATTAAAAATTTATTGATGAACAAGATGACTGCCGTTGTCAATTTTGCTCCCGAAAAGGGAAGTGTCGAATTAAGGGATATCGATCTGCCCATATTTGGAGAGGAGGATGTGCTTTTGCAGGTAGAAAATGTGGGTGTTTGCGGAAGCGATCTCCATCAATGGACAGCCGACCACAGCTGGCCGGTAAATTATCCCGTTGTGCTGGGTCACGAATTTGGAGGCCATATAGCTGGTATTGGCAAAAGGGTGAAGGGATGGAATGAAGGGGATAGGGTGGTCAGCGAAACAGCTGCCATCATCAATGCCAACAACCCCATGAGCAGGCAAGGGCTATACAACCTGGATCCAACCAGAAAGGGTTTTGGCTATGGTGTCAACGGTGCCATGACGAAATTCGTCAGTGTGCCGGCTCGTTGTTTGCATAAAGTCCCGGATCAGGTCCCCTTTGGAGAAGCTTGCCTGACGGAACCCTGCTGTGTGGCCTATAATGCAGTGGTCATGAACGCCCGGATCAAACCGGCTGACAGGGTTATTGTAATCGGACCCGGCACGATCGGCATATTGTGTGCCGCCGTGGCAAGGCTTTGCGGAGCTGAAGTGGCCATCGTTGGACTCGAAAACGACAGCAAACGGCTGGAATTATCCCGAATATATGGTTGCACTCCTATAGTGGGTGATGCACTGCAATGGGCTTTGGAGCGTGACGGCTTAGGTGCCGATTGTATCATTGATGCGGCAGGGAACAGTGCCACTTTAAAACTGGCATTGCAATGGGTGCGGCCCAATGGGCATATTACCAAAGTGGGTTGGGGACCGCAGCCGCTCAATTTTTCCTTGGATCCACTGGTACAGAAAAATGTCACCCTCCAGGGCAGCTTCAGCCATAACTGGCCGATTTGGGAAAAAGTGATTGGGTTAATGTCAACCGGAGCATTGGATGTTAAACCCATTATTGGAGGTGTTTGGGCGCTGGAGGATTGGCATACTGCATTTGACAAAATGCATCATGGCGAAGTGGTCAAAAGTGTTTTAAAACCCTGATCACATGAGGCTCAAGAATAAAGTAATAATTATCACGGGAAGTACAACCGGTATTGGAAAAGGTATTGCGCGGAGGTGCGTTGCTGAGGGTGCCCATGTGTTGATTCATGGTTTGGAAGCAGCATGGGCAGATGCATTGTTGCTGGAACTGGGCGAAGAATCAGCAGCGGTCTGTATTTGCGACCTGGCTGATGAAGCATCCCCAAGGCTGCTGGTGCATACAGCTTTGTCCCGATTTGGTAGAATAGATGGTATTGTCAACAACGCTGCCAAGGTGGCATCCTCAGACATTTCATCAACTGATCTTGCATACCTGCAGGGCATGTTCAACATCAACAGTACAGCACCATTGATGTTGATCCGTGAAGCACTGCCTGAACTTGCGAAAAGCAAAGGTGCTGTCCTCAACATCGGTTCCGTTAATGCATACAGCGGCGAGCCTAATCTGCTTGCCTATAGCATGTCGAAGGGTGCCTTGATGACGATGACGCGCAACCTGGGCGACAGTCTCCTCAGAACCCTCGGCGTCAGGGTTAATCAGATTAATCCGGGTTGGGTACTCACTGAAAATGAGGCAGATAGAAAAAGAAAACACGGACTTGCAGATGATTGGTACAAGGAGTTGCCGGATGTTTACGCCCCGGCAGGCCGTCTGCTTTCCCCCGCTGAAATTGCAGCAGCTGCAATTTATTGGTTATCAGATGAAAGTGGTCCGGTAAGCGGACAGGTAGTTGACCTGGAACAGTATCCTTTCATCGGCAGAAACCCTCCCAAAGATTCATCCACCCTCCCCCAAAAACAATAATATGCCGCAGTTGGCTGTATTTCCCAAAGCTTTTATGCATGCCTTATGCAAAGACGGAACCATGAAACTTGCTGAATGGATTGATCTGGCCTGTGCATTAGACGTACAGGGGCTGGAATGGTATGCTGGTTTCTTGGAAATGTCGGATGCGAAAAACTGGCCTTTATTCAGACAAATGGTTCAAGATAAGGGAAAAACCATCCCGATGATGTGCTGTTCACCGGATTTTACCCATCCTGAAAAGGCTTTTAGGGATGCTGAAATTGCCAAACAGCAATATTGGATTGATATGACCCACACCCTGGGCGGACAGTATTGCAGGGTTTTGTCGGGACAACGCAGGCCTGAGCTGTCTCTCCCAGAAGGAATTGACTTGGCTACAGCTTGCATAAAGGAATGTCTGCCCTATGCGGCTGCACGTGGAATCACCCTCATCATAGAAAACCATTATAAGGACGATTTTTGGACCTATCCGGAATTCGCCCAACGAATGGATGTTTTCTGCCAGCTGGTCGACAACATCAAAGACCCGGGTTTCGGCGTGAATTATGACCCCAGCAATGCTTTTCTGGCCGGTGATGATCCACTGGAGCTGCTGAAAAGGGTTTCAAAAAGAGTGGTGACGATGCATGCCAGTGACCGTTACCTGAAGTACGGTACCTTAGAAGATTTAAGAAAAGAAGAAGGCGGCGCTGCAGGTTATGCGAAACGTCTGAGTCATGGTGAGATTGGCAAAGGATTGAATGATTATGACGCCATATTCACAGAATTGAAATCAGTGGGATTTGATGGATGGATAAGCATTGAAGATGGTGTTGATGGGATGGACCAGCTTGAGCGAAGTGTTGCTTTTGTCAATAAAAAAATTCGGCAGTATTGGCCATAAAAAAGCCCGCTTTGAAATCTGCGGGCTTTTTCGTATATTCTTTGTAACTGATCAGAATTTCAATGTCCTGGGCAGGTATTTTTCAATCAACTCAGTATAATAGGATTTCAAAACTTTCCAATCTGGAGGAGTTGGACATTTTGAATACAAATCATAGGGGTTGAAAAGTTTCACCCATTTCAGCATATTCCTGTCATGGTCGTCTAAAAGGTGGTCGTAAGCACCTTCCCTGTGCCATGCATAAAAGGAATGGTAGCGGAGCATGTACAATGCTTCTTCAGGGAGATGATCTTTCATCATCTGATAAATATATTCATCATGTCCCCAGCTCATGTGTACATTCCTCAAGCCACAGTTGGGGGAATAAACGCCATATTGGGTATTGTAACGGGAGTCATTGAAATCCGGATTCTCTTTGAAGAACTCAGCATAAATGATTTTGTCGGAATAGGCACATCCCACAGGGAAGGTGTCTCCAACTACAGCCCATTGTGGTTCACCGAAGAGGCATAGCACTTTACCCATGTCATGCATCAAACCTACCAGAACCATCCAATCCGGATGACCATCCCTTCTGATAGCTTCAGAGGTCTGAAGCAGGTGTTGAAACTGGTCTAAATCGGTATCTGGATCAGAATCATCGACCAGCTCATTCAGGAAATCAAAGGCGTCCCAGATGGGCATTTCCTTTTTATCAAAAGACAGGTACTGCCTTCTTTTTTCCATCACAAAATCATAGGTCTGATAAGTGTGGTTCAGCCTGTAAAACTCCCTGACAGTATCTCTGGCAGGTTCTTCGTAGTTTCTGTATGCTTCAGTTGATTTTGCCTGCGCAATTTTTTCCGGGTCGGGGTAACGTTCTAATAAATCATCTTCCCACTCATCCAAACTACCGAGTGGATTGATTTCTTTGGAAGTGAATTGATTGTTCTGCATGACTTTGTGTTGATTTGTTATAAAATTATGAACTTTTTATGGATTGAAGTGGCTAATTCGCTTTACTGGATTCAAAATTTTTATGACAATTGTTTAAAATCGCTTAACTTAAACAACCATTAACCCAGATAACGACTGCCATGAGCTTGCACTTTGCCGATTACCTCATTATTTTCATCTATTTTGTATTTGTTATTGCTGTTGGATTCATCATTAAACGGAGAATTAAATCAAGTAACGATTTTCTGAACAGCAACAGGAGTATCCCGCTTTGGATAACCAGTCTGGCATTTATTTCTGCCAATCTGGGTGCACAGGAAGTCCTGGGTATGGTGGCGTCAGGAGCTAAATACGGCATCATGACGGTCCATTTTTACTGGGTTGGTGCCATTTTTGCGATGATCTTCCTGGGTGTTTTCATGATGCCCTTCTATTATGGAAGTAAGGCAAGAAGTGTTCCTGAATACCTGAAACTCAGGTTTGATGAAAAGACCCGCGGTTTAAATGCCATCACCTTTGCGGTCATGACTGTTTTTTCCTCAGGCATTTCACTTTTTGCATTAGCCAAATTGCTCGAAATCATTCTGCAGTGGGATTTTGACCTATGTATCTGGGCTGCTGCCGGTATTGTGATGGTGTATACTTTTCTGGGTGGACTTACAAGTGCAGTATACAACGAGGTTTTGCAGTTTTTTTTGATTGTGCTTGGATTGTCTCCCCTTGTAATAGTGGCACTTCAAGATGCCGGAGGATGGGAAGCTATTAAAGCCGGACTTGAGCCGCAATATACACATGCCTGGAAATACATGGGTACAGCAGAAGAAAACAGCATGGGCATCAACTTCATATCCTTGATATTCGGGTTGGGTTTTGTTATGTCATTTGGTTATTGGTGTACAGATTTTCTGGTTGTTCAACGGGCTATGATTGCCAAAAATATGAGTGCTGCCCAACGGACACCTGTCATAGCAGCCATACCTAAACTGTTGATGCCACTGATAGTTGTTCTTCCTGGTGTAATAGCTATAGCGTTGACTAAAACAGCTCAGGGTGACGATGCCTACCGGATTCCGATGGCAGCATCTGGGGGATATGATTATACAATGACCCTTCCTTCACTCATCTCTCATTACTACCCAAGCGGATTGCTTGGTGTAGGTATCACTGCATTGATTGCCTCTTTTATGAGTGGAATGGCAGGTAATGTAACGGCCTTCAATTCTGTGTTTACTTATGATATTTATCAGGCTTATTTTTTTAAGAACAAGTCAGACAAACATTACCTGCAAGTGGGAAAATGGGTTACGCTATTCGGTATTCTTTTTTCCATTGCAACCGCTTACATAGCAGCCAGCTTTAACAATATCAATGATTTCCTACAATTGGTATTCAGTTTTGTAAACGGTCCACTTTTCGCCACATTTATGCTTGGTATGTTCTGGAAAAGAACAACAAGCGACGGCGCATTCTGGGGATTGCTGGGAGGCACCATAGCAGCTGCCATTACACATGGATTAACTATTGCCGAAGGAAAAGGAGGCTGGATTGTTCCGGCTTATACAATAAGCAGCGGAATGGGGCAGGCTTTTATTGTAGCATCTTTCTCATGGCTCGCAAACTTCATCATTACCATTTTTGTAAGTCTCATTACAAAACCAAAGCCTGACGAGGAATTGAAAGGCCTCGTTTATTCCCTGACAGAAAAAGTTTACGCCACTGAAAAAAAATGGTACCTGAAAGTGGCGCCGCTGAGTATTATTCTTTTGATTTTAACCATTATTCTCAATTTCATTTTCTTCTAACATTTTGGGTATGTACGAAAAATTCAACCAACTCAGTTTTGTCATAGGTTTTTTCTTTTCACTTGTTGCATCGGTACTTGTATTAGGTTATTTTTTTTCAGATGCACTTGCTCATGTGATAAACCTCTACACTGGAATAGTATTATTGGTTTTTGGTCTGGTAATGATTAACCTCAAAAGTGAAGCGTAAATTACAAAATAGACAAATTGTAAATAAATCAATCTAAAGTTATGGCTGCACAACCCTGGCGCACCGGAAAAATCATCCGCATAGAAAATGAGACTGCATCTACAAAAAAGTTCTGGATTCAAATTGCGGAATTGGAGAGATTTGATTTTATTCCGGGGCAATTCGTTACCCTGGATTTACCCATTCATGAACAGCCAAATAAGCGTTGGAGAAGTTATTCGATTGCGTCTGCTCCGGATGGTACCAATGTTTTTGAGTTAATCATCGTATTGATGGAGGGCGGTCTTGGAACCACCTATCTTTTCAATGAAGCTTTAGTGGGTACTGAATTTCCTGTTCGAGGTCCACAAGGTCATTTTACACTCCCTGATCCTATTACTTCAGACATTTTCATGGTATGCACGGGAACTGGAATAGCACCATTCAGGTCTATGATTCAACATATTCATCACAACAATATCCCACATAAGGAAATTTTCCTCGTATATGGTACGAGAAAATGTTCTGATGCATTATATCTTGAAGAATTGCTAGATTTAAAACAGAAACTACCAGGGTTTCACTATTTCCCGACATTTTCAAGGGAACAAAATGTTGCAGATGGTCTTTGCATAGGCTATGTGCACGGAATCTATGAACAGCTGATGGACTCCCACCGTGATGCCCCTCATTTTTTCCTTTGCGGCTGGAAGGACATGATCAATGAAGCCCGTCAGCGGATTCAGCAATTGGGGATAGATAAAAAGGCAATTCACTTCGAATTGTACGGATAGGTATTTTCTTTAAAATCGAAACATGAAATTCTATGAACAAAATCTTATTTGTATTGGCACTTTTTAATATCACTTTGGTTCATTCACAATCCAAGATCAATGACAATTGGGCAGATTGGGCCAATTTTAAAAAGTATACTGAGCAAAATAAAACTGTGCCGCCTAGGGTGAAAGGTGAAAAACGGGTTGTATTTCTCGGTAACTCCATTTTTGAAGGTTGGCTACGTCTCCGGCCTGAATTTTTTGAGGGGAAGCCTTATTTTGATAGGGGAATAAGTGGACAGACTACACCTCAGATGTTACTGAGATTTTATGAAGATGTATTGGCCCTTAATCCGGAAGTGATGGTCCTGAAAGCCGGTATCAATGATATTGCCCAAAATTCAGGCCCATATAATCAACAGCAAACTTTGAATAATATCAAAGCAATTGCACAATTGGCTAGGGCTAACGACATCAAAGTGATTCTGTGTTCTGTTTTACCCGCCAGTGATTTTCGCTGGAGGCCAGGTCTTGATCCGGGTGATAAGGTGATTGCTTTGAACAATGCAATCCGTGATTTCTCTGAATCTAAAGGATTTTATTACTTAGATCTTTACAGTGCTGTAGTGGATGAAAACAAAGGTATGAAAGCCGCATATGCAAATGATGGTGTACACCCTACAGTTGAAGGATTCAAAGTGTTAGAGCCCCTTGTTGAAGATGCTATTAAAAAGGTAAAAAAGTAAAAATTATTTTCTATTTCCTTGACCTACTCCAAGGCCTATTGAGCATTTTGGGAATGATAGTGTCGAACCGTGCCTGCTGTTCGGCGTTACACATGCTTCTTAATCTGTAAAAATGACTGAAGGTATGTTTGTCTGATACCATATTTTTTTGACTTATCGCGGCAAGTAAATTGGCAATAACCGAGTCTTCTGGTGATTTATCTAAGCGATTGTATAAACTGTCTTTCAAAGTGCGAATGTCGCTCCAAATGGGCTTCATGATTTTGAAATAATCTTCTTTAAGGACTTTGAATGTGTCAATTTGGTTCTGATCCAATCCCACCTCCTTGTACCATGTAGATGCGCGGTCTACTGGCTTCTTTTTATCAGACTTCCTATCCGCATTGAACCCAGTCAGTAAATACGCCAATGAAATGTTACTGATTAGAAGAACCAGAACAATGAAAAGCATCCAACGGTATCTGGTTTGTGTCATGACTAAGGATTTTCGTTGATTTCGTATGGATTGATCGTATGCTGAACATATTCAACAGCTATTGGTTGACCAATATCATCAGCTAAAGAGTTTTCCTTCATTTTCTGGTTTACAAGATAACCATTGATAAATATGAACAAAACTGCAAAGCAGATGGCAAATATCGGCCTGGTGACAAACCTGAAAATAGCAATCTCAGGCCTGCTTTGTTCTCTCAAGAGTCTTGCTTGAACCCTTGTAAAAAGGAAAGGTTGCGGTTCAGCTCGACGAATGTTTTCCAAGCTATTTATAACGTCCTCTGATGAAAAATTTTGCTTCATGCTGATGAATACTATTTAATAGATGCTTTAAAACGCAATTTATTGCGCTGCTATTCTAAGTTATAAAAGTTTTTTAATAAATCTTTCAGATTTGTCTTGGCGCGGTGTAATAATGATTCCACCGCTGAAAGACTTGTTTTCATGACTTCTGCAACTTCTTGGTAACTCAAGCCTTCCACTTTGTTTAAAATAAACGCAGTTTGCTGGTTTTCAGGTAGTTGCTTAATGGCTTTAAATAGTATTGCAGACTTCTCCCTGTTGTCAAGGGTGACGCCAGGATGGTGGAAATCTGGTAACTCAAGGGTCAACTCATTGTTCTCACCTAAAATCGGACTCAAAAAACCAAATCTTTTCTTTCGCTTCTTCCGCCTCAAAAACTCCAGTGCGGTAGTTACTGCTACTCTGTATACCCATGTTGAAAGTGCAGATTCTCCCTTAAACTGAGTAATTGATTCAAAAATTTTTACAAAAACTTCCTGTGTTACATCTTCTGCGTCCTCAGTGTTTTGTAAAAAGCCGATTACAGTATTAAATACGAGAGATTGTCTTGTTTCAACCAGTTCCCTGAACGCTATTGCATCCCCCGACTTTAACCTCGATATCAGTTCAATTTCATTCAAAAGCATTCAGATTTATAAGCCGGGTAAAGTTATAAACTATTCATCATCAAATCCCCGTTATTTAGATGACTATATGTTTAAATAATTGTGCCCATTTGAAATTCAGGCTACGTCTGTTTTTTCAGTAAGTTTGAAAAAAAATCAATCATGCCGAATTTTGAATGGAAGGGTGTTTTCCCAGCTTTGCTTACTCCTTTTACAGCCGATGATCAGGTTGATCTTGTCATGTTCGAAAAAAATCTTGATGCCCAGGTAGAAGCCGGGATCCATGGAATCATTATTGCGGGTTCCCTTGGTGAAGCCAGTACATTGACACTTGCTGAAAAAGAGTCACTTGTAAAATTTTCAGTTTTAAAGCTTGCCGGTAAAATTCCAGTTGTCATGAATATTGCCGAAGGCGCAACTCGTGAAGCTGTTCTTCAGGCAAAGCTTGCCAAAGAATGGGGCGCTGATGGACTGATGTTGCTTCCGCCAATGCGTTATAAAGCAGATGACAGAGAAACAGTTGAATTTTTCAAAGAAGTTGCCCGGAATACAGATTTGCCAATTATGATCTATAATAATCCGGTTGACTATAAAATTGATGTTACCCTTGATATGTTCCAGGAGCTTACCGAGTTCCCGCATATCAATGCTATCAAGGAGTCCACCCGGGATGTTACCAACATCACCAGATTGAAAAACAGATTCGGAAACAGGTTTGCAATTCTTTGTGGGGTTGATCCGCTTACTGTTGAAGAACTTGCATTAGGTGCAGACGGATTGGTAGCAGGATTGGTTGATGCATTCCCTAAAGAAACAGTTGTTATGTACAATCTCGTAAAAGCTGGTAAAATAGATGAAGCTATTGCTATATACAGGTGGTTTATGCCTTTACTTGAGCTGGATATTCACCCCAAACTGGTGCAATACATCAAGCTTGCTGCTGTTCAGACCGGTATAGGTACAGAATATGTGCGTGCGCCTCGTCTCCCACTAGTTGGTGAAGAGCGTGAACGCGTACTGAAAGTTATCAATGATGGAATAGCTTCAAGGCCAAAACTTTAAATATGTTTACAGACGTAACAATAGAACAGGTTAGTGAGTCTATGTCAAGATCTGCTGAGGCATTCAGCAGTTATTCAAAGTTCAGCCTAAGTCAAAGGGCTGCACTAATGAAAGCCATAGCACGTGAGATTGAAGCACTTGGAGACGAGCTTATCTCCGTGACAATGCGGGAAACCAACCTTCCTGAAGCCAGGTTAAAGGGTGAAAGGGGTAGGACCATATTTCAATTAAATAGCTATGCAGAGGCTTGTGAAAGGGGCGATTGGCTCGAAGCAAGAATCACAACTGCCATTCCTGATAAAGTACCGCCAAGGCCGGATATCAGGAAAATGTTGGTACCGCTCGGACCAGTAGTTGTTTTTGGATCGAGTAATTTTCCTTATGCTTATTCTACTGCTGGTGGAGATACCGCCACTGCACTTGCGGCAGGTTGTACGGTTGTTGTAAAAGCACATCCTGCTCATCCTGAAACTTCAGAAATGGTTGCCAGTGCTATTAAAAAGGCACTTGATGGGTTGCAGATGCCCCAGGATATTTTTATTCACCTGCATGGTGCATCATTTGCTGTTGGAGAAGCCTTGGTTAAAAACCAACACACACAGGCTGTTGGTTTTACTGGATCTTATTCTGGTGGGATGGCCTTGTTCAATTGGGCAAACCAGCGGAGTCAACCCATCCCGGTATTTGCTGAAATGGGCAGTGTAAATCCAGTTTTTATTCTTCCGGAAAAATTGGAGGCAGACCCTTCGGGAATTGCACAAATGTATGCTGAGTCCATCACGTTGGGTGTTGGACAGTTTTGCACGAATCCTGGATTGCTCATTGCCGTGGATTCTCCTCAGTTGGATACATTTAAGGGACTCTTGGCAGAGAAGTTGCAACAAGTAAAAGTTGGTAAAATGCTTCATGAGGGCATTGTAAAAAATTACCAGCAAAAAAGCTTGCTAATCCTTTCCCAGCCAGATGTTTCCTGTATTACCTCGGGTACTCAGGACTCCTTAAATAATTCGCCTGAGCCAATCCTTACTGAAGTTTCTGGACAAGTTTTTCTGAAGAATCCGCTTTTACAGGAAGAGGTATTTGGACCTTTCTCGATGCTGGTTAGGTGTAAAGATCAGGATGAAATGGCTGCAGTTGCAAGAAGTTTAGCAGGGCAGCTCACCTCTACACTGATGGCCACAAACAATGATTTCTCCGCAAATGCAACCATTGCAGATATAATTGCATCCAAATGTGGCAGAATAATCCTCAATGGGGTTCCTACAGGCGTTGAGGTTTGTCAGGCAATGCACCATGGTGGTCCGTTTCCTGCTTCTACTGATTCAAGATTTACATCAGTGGGAGCAGATGCTATAAAAAGATTTGCAAGGCCACTTGCATTTCAGAACTTTCCGGATGCAATACTTCCTGATGAACTAAAGAATGCCAACCCGCTAGGAATCACCCGATCAGTTAATGATATTCCAACAAGCCAATCTTTATAATGAAATCATTCTTCTTTTTGTTGTTGCTTGTACATTATCAATTGTATGCCCAAAATACGCCTGAGCCGAATAATGCTGTGTTGAAATCCATTATTTCCCGAACCAGGTCTTTTTATGAGCAGGAAAGAATGCATTCTTTGGCATCTGGGTATCCGTTGGGCCTGCATGGAGAAACAGAAGCCAAAAGACGTCATGATTTTGCCTTGCAAGCCTCTGACGAAATAAATCGGATAGATAAAAAAGACCTGGATTTTGCTGATGAGATTAACGCAGAATTGCTGTTGTACAGCTTTGAAGATGATATTTCAGCGTTTAGATTCAGGTCTTTTTTGAATCCAATCCTTTCAGAGGGTGGATTTCATACGCAGGTATCAGGCATCTCAAATACGATATTGCGTTCAGTTAAAGATGCTGATGAATACCTGGCTAAACTAAATGACTTGCCTCGATATATGGAAGAACATTTCAAGCTGATGCGCGAAGGATTGAAAATTGGTATTGCACAACCTTATGACGTGGTCAAAAGCTTCAACAATACCTATGAAATCCATATTGTTAATCTGCCTCAACAATCTGTTTTCTGGAAACCATTCTTGAAGAAACCAGACGGGATAAGCGTTGCGGACTGGATTTCAATTCAAGATAGGGCAAAAAGTACCGTAATAAATAAGGTAATCGTAGCCTTCAAAATGGTGAAAAACTTTTTTGAAATGGAGTACCTTCCTGCAGCACCCAAAAAGCTGGGGGCACAGTTCTTCCCGGAGGGAAAATTATTTTACCAGGAGCGGGTAAGACATTACACAACTACAGACCTATCATATGATTCAATTTTCAATATTGGATTGCAGGAAGTTGAACGTATAAAAAAATCCATGCAGGAGGTTATGAGTCAGGTGGGTTTTAAGGGTTCCCTACAAGCTTTTATAACATCATTGAGAAGTGACCCGAAATTCTACCCCAAAACAGGTGAAGAATTGCTTAAAGAGGCCTCATACATAGCCAAGAAGATCGATGGTAAACTGCCGTCTTTATTTGGCAGGCTTCCGCGGCAGCCTTATGGCGTGGAACCTGTGCCATCAGAAATTGCTCCAACCTATACGGCTGGAAGGTATTCTCCAGCTCCTATCAGTGGCACCCGCGCAGGTCATTATTGGGTTAATCTTTATAACCTGCCATCACGCACCCTTTACACACTGGAGGCATTGACCTTACATGAAGCGGTTCCGGGTCATCACCTGCAGATGTCACTCACACAGGAGCTTGAAAATTTGCCTCAATTCAGAAGAAACCTATACGTCAATGCTTTTGGAGAAGGGTGGGGGCTATACGCTGAATCTCTGGGTTATGAAATGGGACTTTATAAAGATCCTTATAGTCGTTTTGGACAACTAACTTATGATATGTGGCGTGCCTGCCGGCTTGTTATCGATGTGGGATTGCATGCAAAAGGATGGTCCAGGGAAAAGGCAGTAGAGTACCTTGCCAATAATACTGCACTTTCTCTACATGAAGTAAATACTGAAATTAACAGGTATATCGCATGGCCTGGGCAAGCGCTGGCATATAAAATGGGAGAGCTGAAAATAAAAGAACTGAGGCAAAGAGCCAGTGCTCAATTGGGTGATAAGTTTGATATCAGGAAATTTCATGATACCATCCTCTCTGAAGGAACACTTACCCTCAGGTTATTGGATAAACTTGTTGAAAAATACATCAAAGCACAAGGAGCTAAGCAATAACTGAACTGGATTTTTTGCTTTTTTGTTGCTCCATTGAAAAAAAAAGTGCAGTAATGAATGACAAGGCTAAATACCCCGCAACCAGATAATCGACACCAGGGAAATAGTTGTTTACATGGAACCAGCCACCCTGTTGGTACATCAGGATAATGCCTGTTGCAGTTTTTGTCATCTCCCAAATCCACGCACTTTTGGTGCTATCCATCAATTCTGTCATCGCATAAACATATAGGAAAATAAAGGCGCCATAATAAAAGATGGAGGGACTGCCTATTTCTGCAATGTTTGCAAACAGATGGGATACAAATAAGAGCAAAAACAGTAACTGTGTCATAGACCAAATCATGAATCCTTTTGATTGATTGGATTCATATTTTTTGAATGCATATACATCCTCTATTTTAAATACCGGATAGTTGGTCGCTACATCTGCTGGCCTCCATCCTGTTGGCATAAACCAGATTTTGAGTTTATCCTCCCATCGCTTTGCTCTCCAGGCGTCTTTAATAAGTAACGCTAAGTGCTGAAAGTTTATTTTTATTGGATTCCATGTTGCCGCAGGTCTCGTTATTCCATAAACAGGTGGAATTTCCTGCTTTTCTTCCTGAAATGTCCCAAACAATTTATCCCATATAATAAATACCTGGGAATAATTTTTATCCATGTATTCCGGATTAATGGCATGATGCACCCTGTGGTGGGATGGTGTCACAATAATATGTTCCAGAAAACCCATTTTCTTGATGTGTTGTGTGTGATACCAGAACTGAATAAAAAGATGCAGCGGTCCTACAACAGCAATCACGTTACCCGGAACACCCAGTAATGCTGCAGGTAAAAGAAAGAAAGTAAACAGTCTTACAAATACAGAAATACTTTGTCTCAGTGCACAGGCGAGGTTGAATTCTTCACTGCTGTGGTGTATGATATGTGCATTCCAGAATAAATTGGTAGTATGCTGAATCCGATGCACCCAATAGCCCGAGAAGTCAAGTGCCAGAAATGCAATGGCATAAGTTATCCAGCCTGATGAAACATGAACAACTGCTATATGATTGACCATCCATCCATAACTAATAACAGCCACACTGAGCCCGAGCACATCTTTTGTAACATTAGTAACCCCGGATGTCAGAGAGGAAATCATATCCATAAGTCTAACTGTATCCATCCCTTTTCGATATCCATACCATTTTTCAAACAAAACGAGAAAAAGAAAAACTGGCATGGCAATTAATAGAATTCTTCCGTAAGTTTCCATTTAAAAAAAGATTGTAGTCGGCTAATTTCGACATTTTATTTAACTTGTAGATCTATGCCAACCCAATCTTTATCGTTACCACAAAAAAATGTTTCCCATCATTTATCAGGTCATGTTTTTGAATGCATTGATGCCCATACCTGCGGTAATCCTGTAAGGTTAGTTATTGGGGGTGGTCCTGCCTTAGAGGGAAATAGCATGAGTGAAAAAAGACAACATTTTCTGCGAGATTATGACTGGATAAGGCGCGGATTAATGTTTGAACCAAGAGGGCATGATATGATGAGCGGGAGTATCCTGTATCCACCGCATGATCCTGAAAATGATTTTGCAGTTCTCTTTATCGAAACTAGCGGATGTCTGCCGATGTGCGGTCATGGCACAATAGGAACTGTGACAGCGGCTATTGAGTCAGGATTAGTCACGCCAAAAAAGTCAGGCACCATAAGAATGGAGGCGCCGGCAGGCCTAGTTGAAATCACTTACACGATGTCCTGCGAAAAAGTCAGCTCAGTCAGACTAACCAATGTAGCGGGTTACCTTGATCAGGAAAATCTTGCTGTGGATTGCCCCGGCCTTGGTGAAATAACGGTTGACGTGGCTTATGGAGGAAATTTTTATGCCATAGTTGATAAACAACCTAATTTTCCGGGTTTGCAGGAGTTTACAGCAGACCAACTCATCAGCATGTCCAGGACATTGCGCAGCAATATCAATGCTCTGTACACATTTATTCATCCCCTCAATCCAACTATTCATTCCTGCAGCCATATCCTCTGGTGTGGTGATGTTATGGATAAGGATTCAACTGCCAGGAATGCAGTATTCTACGGTGATAAAGCGATTGACAGGTCACCATGTGGTACGGGAACAAGTGCCCGAATGGCGCAATGGTATTCAAGGGGCAAACTGAAAAAGGGGGATGAATTTATACACGAAAGTATTATCGGAAGTAAATTCACAGGACGAATCGAGGAAGAAACATCCGTTGCCGGTAAACCAGCCATGCGGCCATCGATAGAAGGATGGGCGAAGATTTACGGACATAATACCATTTCCATTGACCCTAATGATGATCCATATGCCCACGGATTTCAAGTTATTTAGCTACTTAATTGATCTTCATGCAAAAAAAATTATTCCTGTTATTGTTACTCCCGCTTAACTGTGTTTTTGCACAAGACGGAGAAATGGATTTTATCTGGTATAATAAGCCAGCAACTGTTTTTGAAGATGCATTGCCTGTTGGCAATGGGAGAATTGGCGGCATGGTTTACGGCGGTGTTGAAAAGGAAAGAATTTCACTGAATGAATCCACCCTCTGGGGGGGATATCCGGTTGATCCTAACATGAATCCTGAGGCAAAGAAATACCTACCGCTGGTCAGGGCAGCCCTATTTGCCGGAGAATATCAAAAAGCGGATAGTTTAACACGTTTCATGCAGGGTAAGTTTTCCGCTTCTTATGCACCAATGGGAAACCTTATCATTGATTTCGGCATTAGCGCTGCATCGGGCTACAAGCGTGAGCTTGAGTTGAATACAGGAACCCACCGTGTAAGTTTTGAATCCGGCAGTACCTTGTACACCCGTGAAACATTTATTTCCTACCCTGAAAAGACAATGTTTATCCGGCTGAATGCCTCGGGAAAAGAATTCCTGAATATTTCAGTCTCATTAAACAGCTTGCTTAAATACAGAACAGAGGCAGAACTGGGGGATTTACTCCCTTTTAAAAACAGGTTGCGGATGTACGGTATAGCGCCATCTGTTGCAGAGCCTAACTATAGGGGCAATATGAAGGATGCTGTGCAATATGATTCATCCCGGTCCATGCGTTTTGTAACGGAAGCCGGCGTTTTTCAAACTGACGGGAAAATTACTTCAGATGATAATTATTTGCATGTCAGCAATGCCCGTGAAATTATTTTATATGTAACAGCAGCTACCAGTTTCAATGGTCATGAAAAAAATCCGGCATCGGGCGGGAAAAATGAGCAGGCTGAACTGTCTAAATTGGTTGGTCAGTTAAAAGGAAAAAATTATGACCTTATCAAGCAGACTCATGTAAAAGATTTTTCAGGATTCTATAACCGGGTTAAACTAAACCTGGGCCAGACTGAACGAAGAAAAATACCTACCGATGAAAGGCTGAGGCAATTTGCAAAAGGGATAAAGGATAATGATCTTGTCTCACTCTATTTCCAGTATGGGCGTTACCTGATGATCAGCGCATCCAGAACACCAGAAGTTCCCATGAATCTACAGGGAATCTGGAATGAACAGGTCCGACCTCCCTGGAGCAGCAACTATACCATCAATATCAATACGGAAATGAACTACTGGGCTGCAGAAACAGCAAACCTGGCAGAAATGCATAAGCCTTTGTTTGGCTTCATAAGCAACCTGAGTAGAAC
>Ga0079300_10000205_pt1 | contig 20797 bp, 19 predicted proteins | sample Wag4_2014_7_11_FD_74799 | JGI IMG/M metagenome (GOLD analysis project Ga0079300, IMG submission 74799) | Fresh water microbial communities from Ohio, USA - Utica-2 Time Series HT 2014_7_11 | ecosystem: Environmental > Aquatic > Freshwater > Water tank | place: USA: Ohio | collected 2014-07-11
GAAATGTCTAATATTTTATTATTAACAGTGGCAAAATAATTTTTAGACAGTAAAGTTGTAGATGCTCCAGAAACAGCAGAATTAGATGTAATATTAATTCTCCTAGAACTTGGTATGGAGCTTATGGTAAAAGTATCTTGATATACTAAATTATCACTGGAAGAATATAGTGTGATAGAATTATCTACTGGATTTTGAGCATTAGTTACTGATAAAACAGCCGGAACAAATCCAGTTGTGGTTCCTATCCCAGAAACAACACTCAATAAGTTACCTACAGCATAATTACTTCCACCAGACATTATCTCAGCGGAAGTTACAATGCCACCTACATCAACGGCAATTTTAAAGGAGGCTGATTCTCCGCCAGATGTAGTGGTTACACCTACACCATAATAAGTTCCTGCTAGATAGGAAGAACCTGCACTTACAATAGAAACTGAGGTTATTGCAGAAAGCCCATGATCAACATCAGTGTATAATGTATGAGCAGTTCCTGCAAGGTTTGAAATTACCCCCGTGATTCCAATACCAATAGAAAGGTCAGAAGATAATTTATTAAAAGATTCTCGCGTTACTGAATTCTTTTTATCATTTACTATAACATTTCCTATTAAATTATGCTCGGCAAAGCATTGAGTCTGAATAGGATTTGTATTTGAATTATCTCTTTCTAATTGAGGATATAGATGCTGCAGAGGCTGGGTAAAACTGTAATCAGTAAATGGGGCTATTGTTGGTTTTACTGAGCTATGGACTACTGTTAATTCATACAAACCATCTTGTTTGTCTTGTATATATTTTTTAACTTCTTTAGATTTATAAATTTGGAAAACATTATTTGTTTTTTTCCTTTTAACATAAGGAAGATCTGAATTCCTTGTAGTGGTGTTATTTGTAAATAATCCAGGATCACTGCTTAGAGAAACAGTAAAAGTTCTAGAAGTTGGAGTACTCGCTACGACATAAACTCCATTATAACCACTAGGAGAAACATTAAAGATTTCTACTGAATCAGCTACTTTTAGCTTATGTGGGAGTTCAGTGGTAAAAGTTGCAACTGACGCGCCCCAAGTCGCATTACTAATAAACTTGGGATTTCGTAAATCTGTTTCAGAAGAAAGATCTATGCCACCAAAATAACGATTAAATTCAGTACCAGAAAGACTGGAATTTCCGCTTTCTTGAATTATAAATCCGTTTACTGGTGGTCTTGCAGATGCTGCTGTATTTTTTGGTATGCAGTATAAGAATTTATAGAGTTTATTTTCTTCTGATCTATTATCTGGAGTTCTGGTGATGTATGTTTTTCCGGTTAAATTATAAGAAGCATTTTTTATTAAATCATAAATTTTGTTGTCGGTTGAACTTACATTAATAAACCAGTTATTAGAAGCCGAATCCCACTGAATCGGGTGCCCTGGTTCGTTTGGCACTTTATCATATACTTTACTAGAGATAGTTAATGTCCCACCTTTTTTGTTAGGTAAAATTGCAACATTGTTCAACGCATTATTGAGTGTTACTGCAAGTTTTACTTGAGTAGAAGTAAGAGAAATATCTATTGTCGAATTAATAATATAATAAATAGATCCTTCAATAACCCCATCTGGAAGATACGCATTATTTGAAATCACTCTTACCTTTTCACCTGCCTCAAAAGTGTGAGCAGAAGTTAAAGTAAAAATTCCATTTAAAATAGAGTTTTCGGTGTCATTATTTTGGCGTTGAACGACAAAAGACTTTTCGTAAGAGGAATTTGTTCCGGGGACTACTACTTTAGAAGAAGTTGTGCTTGGATAATCAATAAATATTTTTTCGTCAAGTTTCGCACCAATTTTGTAACCGTCTTTAAAATGTTTTGGTGGCGAGTCTAGACTGGTTGCATTATGAAAATATAATCTTGTTGTAGTGGCGGCCCCAGAAGATGCAGTCGTAGTTACACCAACGTTAATTCTTGGAAATTCTACACTTATCGTATCTTCTAATGTCTCTTGTGGTGGGATTACACCAACAATAAATCCATAATTATCCTGCCTAAATGCAGAATTTTTAAACCCGGATGATACAAAAGATTTTGCTCCAAAATTTGAATTAGAGCTAGACAGGGAACAATCTGATCCACTCTCTGTAATGATTTGAGCGGCATAGCCAATAGAAAAGACAGATACTAATTGAGCAAACGCCTCATTTGATAGTTTAATATGATAATTTTGATATGCTGGCTTATATTTTGCTTTAGTATTTTTGTATAGATTTGCAACAACAGTTGAATCAACATATGTACCAGAGGTTTCATTATATAATACAAATGCCTCATTATCTTTCTGTAAACTAATTCCGGTAAAATCAGCAGCAACGAAGCTCCTAAATCCTTCTACTTTACTACCGTCTGCATGAATACCGCAAAGACCATAAGAAGATTTTAATGAAACTTTATTGACATAAGGTGATGAAGAAGCTGTCGTATCAGAAATAATACTTAGACTTGCCCCAAAAATAAACGGCAACGCAACTAAAGGTTTATTTGGGGTTTTATATTGTACTTCATTATCTGACAATATAGCAGATACGATAAATTGTCCATCATATCCATCTTGATTAACGCCACTTACTTGAATGGCGGTATCTACTGAAATACCTTCGGCTGGACTGTCTAATGTGGCAGTAATAACTTCAGTTGGAGTAACCCCATTTCCAGATCTTATACTGGTAATGCCAATCTGCTCTCCTCTTGGCCCAACTATTCTATATTCATCAATAACTGGCTGTATATCTACAGAAACTCCCCCAACATAGCTAACCGAATCGATTTCTTTTCCAGAACTTTCACCGTAAACAAGAGATACTTTTTCGTAATACTGCTGTAAATCAGTTCTAGTAGTGGTCAGATTAAGAAAGGTATCATCAATTTTTACGGGGTTAACCCCATCAGCATACTCAAATGCGGTCAATTTATGGTGAGAAAAATTAGGAGTAAATTTTTCAGTATTGTAATTTTTATAGCAAAATCCGTTAGGATCAGCGTCCCCGACTGTAAACCCGTAGAGAAAAGCCGCACCAGTTACCCTAAAGATAGCGGATCTTTCTATATTTTCGTTTCTTGGATCTGGGACGTATAGGGGTCGTATTGTGGTTTTTCTTAAATCACTTGCAACAATTGAAGTTCCTCTAGGGATAATTAGACCGCCATAAGCAGAATTAAGTAAAAATAACTTATTTGCTGGATCTGTAATGTCTAAAACAGTAGTTAAATCAAACTGACTTAGAGTTGTAGTGCTGCCGTTTCTTAAATATGCTGTGCCGTTATCCTGAATCGCAAGTCCCGGCCTATTGTCTACAAAGTGCTCTCCAGAATAAAGGACAATAGTACAGAAATTAAATCTATCATTTTCTAGGCCGATCTGATAGGAATATCTGGCCGCCTCTAATGCCGCCCTGTTTAGGGTCTTAAAAGGAGTAAATGGAGTTGATCCATCATTTGTAATAGAGTCTGACGCATCCAGGTTTTCTGGATTAACGTGTAAAATTTTTCCTCTTGAAGACTTAAGAAAATTCTCTAACCGACTTAGGGACATTATTATACTTAAACATATTTCCTTATGTTTATTTAGGCGGCATAATCGGTTGGAAGTTCTTCTGGATTTTCTATTTCTAGCTCAAACAGAAGCGGATGCATCATTTCTGCGATTAAATAATCTGATTTTTTAAAGATGTCCTCGGATTTTAACCTTTTATTAGAGTCTGCTTCTTTTATTATAGTCAGGTCATTTTTTTGATTTTCTTCCACTATATCGAATTCATAAGGAATGCCTTCAATATAATAAACTTTGGCCAAAGATGGTGTTTCTTTAGGGGCGATGTACCATCGATAATTACTTGATAACTTATAGCCCATAGAGCCACCCTACGTTTTAATTATTTATTTCTTCATTGTAATTTGCCGGGTTTAACCGGCAATATTCATTGAAGATGATTTTCATCTCTTTATTTGTTAAATTACAAGATGTTGCCGCATCAGGAAGATTTCTTCTGGCATAGAACAAATCTTCCATCGCTTTTCTGGTTTCAGGACGCATTTTTTTCTATTATGTTCCAGATTGTATAAATTGTATGATAATATTCGGGGTAAGGCATTTCTACTGAATCTTCGGGAAGAATTTCATTGATTACTTCCGCTATTGCGTCAAACTTATCAAGATTTGTTTTTTGTTGGTAAGATTCAAGAATTTGTTGTTTGTTAATAAAGCCTCGCATGTTATTCTCCATTTGTTGGCCTTATTATATTACCCCATAATCCATTAAAAATCTTTATTAATGGACAGTTTATAAACTGGCTACCTCTCCTTTCAGCTCTGCTAATTTTGCAGTTGCTATACATTCAACGACTGTCCAGTAAGCCTCTCCGCTGACTGGAAAATATTCCCGTGTAAAATATTCGGCCATATCTTCTTGTAATTTAAACAAGTCGTCATGTGTTTCTCTTGTCATATTCATGGTGTCATACCTACAAATTGTTTAATTGCGTTAATCTCAGTAAGAATGTTTACTCCCTGGACGGTTAAATTTCCAGTAGTTATTTCTACATTTCCATCAAAAGTTGCCTTTTTTTCTACATCAAGAGTCCCAGAAAGATCTAAATCTATAGAACCATCTTCATTAATGGTAAATGGGTCATTATTTTGTGGAATTTCTTGTTGGGGAAATTCATAAAATTGAAACTCTAAAAAAGTTGATCCGGTTCCTACAGTCATGTTATGAATTAATAGTGTATTCAGAATTATTGCCAGGATAATCAGAAGGAGAATTTCCTTCGTATTCTGGAATTAAGATATCTCCATCATTTCTCATTGCAAATACATGATAAAAGCAATTAATTGGAATAATACTTTTTGATTGCAACGTAATTTTTTTATTGGTTATGGTCTTGACCATAATATCTTGATGCGCCCCTATTGGGGTTATGCTGACCGTAATTGAATCAACATCTACAAAATCTTTCCAATAATCGGGAAGGGTTATTTCATTGGTGTTTTTTAACTTCCCTCTTATGTAGACATCATTTGAGGGGCCTTCTAAACAAGTGTGCCTCAGGCGCCAACCTTCTTTAGATGGATGTGGGATGTCAAAGTTTTTCTTATTTGAAAGTCGATGTGCGCCGCAAAATGCAGTAACATCTCCCTGAGACTGAACGCCTAGACCAGCTCTTACAAACCCACCAGCATTAATATCTATTGCAACATCAAGAAAATCATTAACAACCGCATTCCCCTTTACATGAAGAGAATAAGGAGAATGATTCCAAGCACCACATGCAACCAATACACCAGGATAAACTGCTGGGGGCGTATCAATATTATTATCTGGACCAACCATCAAGGTAGCAGTCTGTAATGGCCAAAGACTGGGAGAGCCAATGACAGCTGGACCCTCAATAGATGCGGCTCCCCTCACTTTTGCTGGGCCAACCCTAAATGGAACAACAGGAAACCCTGCCCCAACAACTAATTGATGAGATATTGATATATCGTCAAATTGAAATGCCATAGTTTTTAAGGGATATAAGCTGATTTAAAATTAAATTCAAAAGTAGATTCAAGTGGAATAGCCGTTTTGCTGTTCTGGGTCTTTGATGCCGCAGTAAGACCATTAATAAAATTGCTTGTAAGATTCATGGCAACGTTGGAAACAAGATTCATTGTGTATGGGGTAAAAATTTTAACTCCAACCGTTGCGTTAACATCAAAACTACCAGTCTTAACATTTACACTTTGATTTGAGTCAAGATTAATTGTTCCCTTTGTGTTGTCGGGACCAGTAGCCCGAATATCTATATCAAGAGCAGATAACCTGATTCTACCATTGGGGGCTCGTATTACAATATCACCGTTTTCAGAAAGAAGAAAAAACCCAATATCTTTTTGTGGAGTTTCAGTACCACAAAGAATTTCATAAGAACCCGGACATCTATTTAGTGTCCACCCTTTACGGTGCCCGTCAATATCAAACGTCATATAGTGCCTTGAATCATAGGCACCCAAATAAACACCAGACGTAACAGAAGTATTTAAATTATCGCTCTCCATATGAAGGCGACCAAATTGTATAAGCCCATCTTTATTTCCATAGGAAATTGTTTCCGGGTTTGTTTTTTGTCCACCCGCCAAAGAAAAATTTAAATTAGTTAAATTCATTTAATTTTCCAACACAATCAACAACATTTATAACAGGAGAACCTGGAGGGACTTCAAAAGGATCTACCGTATTATCTAGGCGAGTAAATGAATACACTGGGACAAGCAAGGCGTTTATCCCAGTCTGAGATTCAACAGTAATTACAGGATTATCCACAAATCCACACCCTTTAGCAATGAGACTAACTTCTCTTATGACTCCAAATTCATCAATAATTGGTTCAAACTTGGCTCCATTGTTTGGGTTTATTGTAATTACGTCTCCAGGTGAATAATTTACCCCACCATTTAATATAGCAAGATCTTCAATACAAACATACACTTGGTAAGTATTATTTTTACCCGAATCACGATTCGTTGTCCCTATCCCGGTTTTATTATCGTCATTTAAAATAACGCCAGTAAATCTAGATTTTCTTTCTAACTTTAAATTCACTAAGTTATTAAAAACAATAGAGAATTTTTCATCTTTTTCTACTTCAAGATCACCCTTCACATTTACCGTAATAGTTTTAACTTCCTCATCTGGCCTAAAAATAACTATACCCGATGGGAACTCTCCATTAACAAAGTCAGATGCCCTAGCAGGGGAGTTTCCAGAACCAACAATTTTCCAATTTGCAGAGCTTCTATTGCTTAGATTTCCGGTTCTTACTATAGTTATATCAAAAGAAGTTTTCCCCGAATTACCTTCTTTTTGTTCAATAAGATCAACCGAAAAGGAAATTGTTGGCGAAATATCTTGATTGTTGTTGTCCCCACCTTCTACATCATCTCCATCTGAAGGAACGCAATCTGGAGTAAGAATGGTTCCATTTTGTTTTATTCTAAGTTCTGTAAGTTGACCCTGCCCGTTTAAGGTCTGAACAACTTCACCTTGATTATTTAAAACTTCAACAACTGTTTTTCTTGGGAGATATATTCTTTGTCCTTCTTTAACCTTTACTTCTTTACCTGGTAAATAAACATCAGTGTTTATAATTGTATCGCACTTACCAGAAAATAGTGCTCCATCTCCTCCGGTTGACCCATCTGGGGAATTTAGATAATTAGACCCAGAGTCAATAATTACAACGTTAGAAACGAAATATTCATCCCCACTAGAACTTTGAGAATTTTCTTTGGGGTATTTTTCGGTTATGGCAACGGCTATGGCCCCGTTCCCTAAACCACAATCATCCACAATCCTAACATTTACTTGAGGGGTCTGGACAATAGCCGTCTCAGATCCTAATCCGACTGTTGTAGTTGTAGTATATCTGCCACCAGTTAATAAGTCAACCCCCATTATTTGCCCGGCCAGACCAACAACCACATTCCCAGATGCCGGAGTGCCAGTGCCCCCAAAAAAGTCTAGAGTAGGAGGTCCACAAAAAAGAGGTAGAGCACTGCAGCCAGGAATCAATCCTCCACCAAAAGCAGTGCCAGAGCCAACAAAGGCAAGTAGATTACTTGAAATACTTGAATTACTACCTAAAGGTTGGCGTACTAAAGAAGACCCATCCCAAAAGGACCATTCATCTAATATTTGGCAATCTAGATCTGGCTCACAAGAGAGAAATTCTAAAACTCCGATTAGAATATCAAATGCCTGGAATAGTAAGGTAGCCACATCAAGTATAACTCCAGAAATTTCTCCTAATGCCCCGAGAATTCCAGAAGTCAACTCACCCAAGAAACTAGAAATTAAACTAGAAATAAAACTTTCAGCTGCACACAACGGAGCATTTACATAATTTTCTACGGCCTGTTCTAATAAACTTTTAACTATCGCCAATAGAGCAGTAACAATTTTGTTGAAAACACATTGTATTGTGTCATTTACTTTTTTTGAAGTTTGTGCTGCGTTTGCTCTTAAATTAGGAGGAAGTAATTCATATAATTTAGTAAGCTCTTTATTTAATCTATTAACAATATACCCTCTTACTTTTGCTATTAAAGACTTAGCTAAACCTGCAATTAAATTAGTATATACGGTTATTAATGACGCTATATTAGAAGTTAAATTAGAAGCCGCCCCAATAAACTGCTGGGAAGCTCTTTTTGCTCTTTTTACTTCAAACAAAAAAGATTTTAACTGTTTTTGAAACCCCTGTAACTCACCAGATGGACCCTCACAATTTATGGTTTTAGGTGTAAAGAAACTTCTTTTGCCATCTTCTTTTTGATCCCAATGGCAAATAGTAGCCTGATGTGGACTTGTTGATTTTCCTTCAACTTCAACTGGTGAATTTGGACCTTCTAACCTGACATAAGAAGTTGAGACTGGAATAGATCTCCCAACCCCTTTAAACCCACTTCGGGGAATGAAATTTTCCTCAGGATTGCCGCCAAATAGTGGAACTCTAGGATCATTTGGAAGAACCCCAACGATAACAGGTTGAGTCCCGTAAATATCTTTAAAAAACCCAAAAACATACATCCCTTGCTTTATGTTCGGGGTTTGATGTGAGCCACCATGACCTGAACCCGCTGTTGTTGGAAGAAGGATCTCGGCCATCGGTAATTGGTCATCTGGAATATCTTTTACCTCTACATGTTTTCCAATAATCTGCACCTTACATCTTCTTGATGCCCCAGCAATATCATTTGTTAGGTGTATTTTATGCTCAAAGTTTGAATTTGCATGGTTTCCTATCCAGGTGGAATCATCAACTACTTGCCCAATCCACCCATAAAGTTGATTTAATCCTCCGGTTTGCGGGTCAAAGAATTGATTCATATATTAAATATTTTGCACTCTAGAGCACTAGGATTAAAGAAGCAAAATAGTTCTAGTGGAGTTGGATCTTTTTCAGATTCTGGATTGGCCATCTGAAATTTAAGGAGATCAGATAATTCAGTAGAGAGATGTCTTCGTCTCTGTGAACTAATCATTGGATCAGATAGTTCTCGCTCATTATTTTTGATGTGTTCAGATAATTTCATTTTTTGTAAATACTCTCTCTTGCAAGATTTAAAGTTGTGTAGTACCCATTTGCATGGATTCGATGCGCAACATCTATTACCATATATAGACCACTTTTTTTGTTGCTCACTATCTTATTAGCCTTAGATGATATTTCAGGGAAATCACATTCAATGATATCTCCAGCATGGATTCCGAAATCACCGGCTATCATTACAGAAAGCCTAATCGTAAATAAGTTATTGTATCTAGCACAAGATTGCCTGAGAATTTCATCCTCATTAAAATTCAACTGATTCAAAAACTTAAGTTGATCCTTTAAATTTGTTCCTGGGGGTAGAACTCCTCTATCGACAATCGATTCACTAATTCTCGTTTGGGTATTCCAAAAATCAAGATGTGACGCTATTTTAGGTGGCTCTAATCCACCTGTATAATTAGTTTTGAGTCGTTCTGTATCTGATTTATCATTGACTATTCTTGCATTGGTTATAAAGTCAAAAGTCTTTAACTGTTGTGTTGAGAATACACCGGCTTTCGCCATCTTGCTGATACTAAGTGAGCTATTAAAAGAATAAGAAAGTATTTTTCCTGTATAGCCAGGAGGAGTTGTTACTTTATCATTATAGATTAATTTCCTTTTTGCTGGATTTGTCCATAATTTATCAATAGATTTGAATTTGTATCCACCAAAAACTCCATCATAAAAAGTTTCATAGAAAAAATAACCAGCAAGATCGGCTTTTGCATTCGGGATATCTGGCACTGATTTTTTAGCAAGCCAAGGTATTTTATAAAATGGCTTATCATTATTACCAATAAACACAAACTCATTTAAAGTTTGATCAATATCTACAGGTTTTGTTGTGAATTCCTTTAAAATTCTAAAAACAGAATCAGATATTTTTCCTTCGTATCTTTTAGTTAGTCTGTTTTTTACAAAATCATTTGTTAAGTGCTCTTGTGAAGTAAAAGACAGATTTATTATTGTTTTATTAACTTTTTCATCTACAGAATCTATATTATCTGTAATTAATTGATAGTTATTCTTACATTCAAGAACCTGACCATAACCATCAATTACCTTAAACTCAAATTTTTCTCCCTCAACTAGATTTATATCATCTTTTTCCATTGCCCCAGTTCCAGATTTATTTGATCTGTATCCGGTGTCTACGAAAGAAAGAGTTGCCCTGGTTGAATAATCTAAAATACTTTCATAGAGCATCATTCCAAGAAATCCATCAGTTAAATTAAGATCACCTGAGTAATTAGATATTAATTTTAGTTCTTTTATCTGGCCTTTTCCGCCAGCAGCAGCTAAATTAGACATTAGGTTAATTTTATATCAGTATTACTTATTGACGGAATGGGATATGCAACAACATCGGATGAAACAGGAACTGGAATTGGTTTGGGATATATTAATGGTTGAAATGCTATTTCACCTTCCTGAGATCCTAATTGTTCATATGACGGATATTTTTGGTCGGGTAAAGTTGGTGAAATTTTAGAAAAAGAAATTTTTTGATTTTTTCTTATTTTTTGAATTTCTCTAATTTCTTTTAATATCCATTCGTTTTTTCCTCTTCCTACTTGTATTTCTACTATATTCCCCTTTTCATCTAGGGTTCGTATTTTATTATCTTTAAAATCAACATAATACGTTTTACCTTTAATCATATAAGGTTCCCCTTCTGGGATATTAAGGCCCAGAAGGTTGTTAAGTTGTTGGTGTGTTGGAGGTTTAGTCTGTTGAGTGGGTCCGGGAGGTTGTTGTCTTTGTGATTGCTTTCTACGCTCGGTTTCAAATTTATTTTTTTGCTCTGCGGTCCATTTTTTTTCAACAAAAACTCCTTTATAATTAATATATCCTTCTTTACCATCTTTTTTTGCTAGTTTTTGCACTTCTGTTGGTCTAACATTTCCACCAAATCTAAAGTAGTTATCTGCTAATTTATGAGGATCATTTAAATCAGTCTTACCCCGCCAGACCTCAAAATGTAAATGCGTATCCGTACTACGTCCTGTGTTTCCAACGATTCCTATAACTTGTCCCGGAACTATGTCTTGGCCAACACTTACTTTTATACTTCCTGCTTTCAAATGAAAATATTTTGATGTAGTACCATCATTATGATCAATTACAACTATATAGCCAGCGTCCCCTTCCAACCCAGCAGCAACTACTTTTCCCGGTTTAATAACACTAATTGGCTGATGATCTACCCCGGCTCCAGCATAATCGACTCCCCGGTGCATTCTACCCCATCTCCATCCTCTATGACTTGTTATAAGGCGCGTACTTGGGAGAATGCCACCCTCGACTAAAGTTTCAATATTTCCACTTGTCACGGTGGCATCAATCGCTCCAATTTGACCGGTTAATTTTACATTTTGGGACTGTTGAAAAACATGGTTGCCAACAGCGACTTCTCTAGTATTAAATGGTCTTGATGTCCGGCTTCTAGCATTGGAAAATCCTACAGCTCTGGAAACATAATCTGCGTCAACTTCACTTAATCTTCCTATTGAAATCAGATTGGCTCTAAACTTTTGCGGATCATTGCCTCCACTTTGAATTGCAGCAGCTAATGCACTTTTCCCCTCAGATGAACTAGTTCTATCAAAATTCCCATCTTTATAAGGAGAAAATTGATTGCCACTTCCTTTACCTCCTGCAAATAAAATATCTTTTATAGTTACTTGATCACTAGTTTTACCAGTTATGTTAAATTGGCTTGGTGAAGTCCCAGATTTTATTAATCTATATCTATTTAAAATTACCGCCAATACCCCGGCTTTACCTAATGCAGACTCGCCTCTAGACTCGGCAGCAATCATTCTACCTAATGCATCAACATCTTCTGGACTAAAACCATCAATATCTATAGTGCCTATGTCGCCTTCTGAGGTTGGAGAAGAAGGCGTTTCTTCTTTACTCTTTTTATTAATTTCTTCCTGAATTCGGTTGATTGCCATATTTACTTTTGGCTCGACAATCTTCCTTACCATATCCTCAAGATCAATTTTTGCAAACTCTTCCGGTTGAGTTCTACCGTAATCGACCAAATACTTAATACCGGCTGCAAATTGAGCATAAGATTTCTTTTCTATCTTCTGACCCAATGCAGAATCAACAGATGCGCCCATCAAATTACCAACACCTAAAATGTCATTCATCGTTGGTTTTTTATATTCTTCAGATGTCCTCACTAGAGCATCAAAACCACTCTTCTTATCAGGGCTAAAAAAGGAAACTAATGGAACAAAATCAAGAAGACCAGCACCCTTTGAATCATATAATTCTTTAACCCGTTTAAAACCACCTACGTCTTTACCTGGCGCTGTTTTTTGCTGGCTTATAATTGGTTTTTGTTTTAGGGGTTCTTTTTTCTGGGGGGTAATTCCGCGAGTTACGGGTGACCGTGGGTCAATTCGTTCTTGATTTAAATTACCCCCAGCATTAAACCCACGAATGACTCCCCCAGTATAAACTCCTTGTACATTTGTTGATGTTGATAAAGAAGGGGTTGGTTGTAATTTTTGTGCAGGAGGTTTCGGAGCATCATCTACTTTAGGTAGAGGTGGCATTTGAGGGATATTATCAACTGAGTTATTTTTTGGTAACTCAGTTTTGGCTCGATCCAACTCATCTTTATCTACTGAAACCCCCAAAAAGGAATTTACTAATTCAATGGTTCCACCAAATACACCCTTTAATAGTGATAAAGTTTCATCAAATTGTTTATTTACACCAGTAACATTTTTCTTTATACTTGAAGATATTTCATTAAACTTATCTATAGCATCAAAACTGACCTTCAAAAAGGTAGCAAATATATCAATCATATTTTTGAGAGTTCCACTAACAAAGCCAATTAACCCTTCTATTAACGGGAGTATTTTTGTTAACTCTCCCATTATAGGCTGTAGTCGAGTAAAAAGCCACCCCAAAAATGTAAAGGTTACAAAATCCCTGATTAAATCTAAGGCATTAGTTGGAGGTAGTTTTATAATATTACCGAAAATTTTAGGCCCTTCTATTTTTGGTTTTCTTTTTACAGTATCAGTTGGCTTTATTTTTTTCTTTTGTTCTTCGGTTTTTTTATTTAAATTAAGAATACCCGTTAATAAATTTTCAATTTGGAATATTTTATTCCTAAATGAAAATAGAGATTTGGTTAGGGGGCTTTGGTTTATTCTAGTTGATATTCTATTAGAATAATTTGCCGATTCATCAACAAACTTCCCTTTACTATAAGGTGTCTTGGGATTTCTAATGTTTACCTTTCGGTTAAAAAATTTAGATGGGTCCATTAGACAATTATCCCGTAAATATCACACAAGATTTTTCTAGAGGATGCTGCACTTGAACTAGGGCAAGTAGCCCCAAATACTGGAAGCTGCGTTCCAGACCCTGCAGATGAGCCAACCGTATCCTGTCCCATTGTAATTGGAGGCAACATGATTGGCTCCTTTCTTCTTACCCTGGAAAGAGGCTCCGGGGCATTAAGTGTAGGAGAAGCTCTTAATATTTGAAATTGATTGGGACTCTGATAAACAGTAGAAGTAGATCTGGCTAAACTATCATAAGGCTTACTATATGAAGTCTGGTCTATTTTTCTTATGAACTTACCAGAACTTTCATATCTTCTCATTTGGGGAATAAAAGGTTTACTCACTGACCCCATTGACATAGATCTAGGAGCCTTATATGAACTGCCCATAGAAGGGAAACTTCTACTAGAAATCGACATTGGCGATTTCATAGACATATTAGGCATGTTACTTCTCATCCGCGTTGGCTGTCTCATAGACATATTATTACTAATATTTAAATTAGTTGATCTATTAGTAATATTATTAATTGAATTAATATTCATTGAGGGCATTTTTCTAGTGCCTGTCATTGAGGGCATATTGCGCATACCCCCAACAACCCCACCTGATTTCATTGCTTTTATTCCGGTTGTTATATTAACAGGTTTATTAGCATTAGGTCCGGTGTTTAGCTTTAATGGATCTATTCCTAAGGAAAGTGCATTTTTTACACCGGCCTTATTGAGTACAACTTCTCCTGGTTGAAGAACAGCAGTCCCTCCACCCATGACCGGGAATGCTTGAGTATCTTTCCCGGCGCCAGATACTTTTACCCCATCTTTTTCCGTTACTAACCCAGAAAAAATTTGTCCTCCGGTAGAAAATGAACCAGGTCCCCCACCAGACATTGCGCCAGCGGCAAAACCAAACGCATTAGAAAGAACTTTACTTAATTCCTCTTGACTCATCCCGAATCTTATATTTTTTTTATAACCTTCTGGATCAAGATCTCTATAAAGATCTAATGCGACTGCTCCCCATCCAGCAACAGGTATTCCACTAGCATAAGAAATGAGTGCTCCCTCAGTATCACCAGATAATAATCTTCCAGTCCCTTCTATTCCTCCAATTGCTGCTCCTAAAAATGGAATTAATGATGCTAGACGCTTACCTCCAATTTTTTCTGTTACCTTAGAAATAGGACCAGCTCCTGCTATTTTTGCAAATATGTTATCAGATCCTTTTACTACATCTCCTGTTATTTTATTACTGGCAGATCCTTTGCCTCGTAAAAACTCAAAAATTGAAGCCGCTTTTCCTACAGCTTTACCGCCACTGGTTGTAATAGTAGAAGGTTTTCTACTAGCAGCTTTAGCAGCCGCTTTTGTTGCAGACCCACCCTTCTTAAATATAAGTTTATCAATAAGAAGTTTTAAGGATCTTAATGTTTTAGCTGTCCCAATTAAAAATTGAACAGTACCTAAAATAAACCCACCCAAAGGAGTCAAAAATAACAAAGAAAGACCCAGAATAGCCGGCCAGGCCATTTTTAAGAATTTACCTAAGGCATCAACTTTTTCTGAATTTTTTGGATCATTTACCCATTTAATAATTTCAGTAAAAGCCCTACCTAAAAATGTGTAAACAATAAAGTTAATAATTTTATCAATAATAGTTTTAAATGGAGAGAGCATTTTCTCTGCACCGGCTTTCATCAATGCTCCACCTGGAATACCACCATCCTTCTCCTCCATTTCTTGCTCTTTCTTAAGGCGAGTGGCCGACTCATTGGATCTTCGATCCATATCAAAAACTCGTTGGCCTAGTTTTAACTGTGAAGAAAGAACCTTGGCTATATTTGTAAGAGACTTATTGATATTTAATAGTATATTATTGCTTATATTAGAAGACTCTGCGGTTGGTCCCGGTCTTGTTCTAGTTTGTGGTTGCGCTCGGGTAGAAGGGCTAACTAGAGTTGTTAATGATGGTCTTGGTGGAGGGGGTGGGGGGCTAACTTCATCATCTTCAATTACTCCCCTTTCTCTCTTTCTTTGATATTGCTGAGTTTCAACCAGAATTTGTGTCTTTGCTTCTGCTTTTTGTCCGGTTAAAGATTCAACAACAATATAAAGATCTCTCCGTCTTCTTATATCTTCTACTTCTATTGAACCACTTAAAGAAGATCTTGTAGTTACCCCTGGAATATTTGTTCGGGCTATTCGTACTGCATTTTTAGAGTTCCATGTTAATGTCGCGGAATCACCTTTTTGAACTCTTTTTTTATTTGCTTCAAGAGTTACTTCTGGTGGTTCTTTTTTTGCTGCGGCAGCCGGGATTGGATCGAGTAGAGGTCTAGCCGCTTGAGTTCTAGTATTTTTTTTCTCGCCTTCTATTAATTCGTTTAATTTTAATAAATCATCGAACTCTTTTTTTAATTTTTTGTGTACTACACCAACTTTATTTTTTAAATTATCTTTGGTTAAAGTTTCAACTTCTCTATCAGTTAATATTTGAGTTTCTTGTTCAAATAAAGTACCAACATATTCAACAGCCGCAGCGTAAAGATTAGAATTTTTTCTTATCTTTAATGGTTTTAAATTCTTATCAATAAAAGCTTCGGCCAGAAAAAAATTCTCCGGCCCTAGTATTTTTCTTAGTGATTCTAATTTGCTTTTAACTGACATTTATTGTGATAAGGATTTTTGTTTTTGTTCTTCCTCTTCAATATGTTGATTCAACATTATTACATAAAGTTCGCGTTCAAAAGGCATAAAATTTTCTATTTCGGCTATTGACCATTTGTGAAATTGGGCCAGGCTAAAATTAATTTTATAATAATTCATTAAGTCAATATGACTTAAACTCAACCGAAAAAATCTGATAACCCTGCCAAAGTAATTTCACTTTCAACTTTAGTTTCTGGATTTTTAATCTTGATCTTATGCTCTAACTTAGGCATAGTTTCAAAGAACTTTTCAATCTCACCAAATTGGGTTGAATTGAAATTTTCTATAAAATCCACAATTTCTTTGAGTGTAACATCAGCAGATGTCCAAACTTCTTCTTCACTGTAAATTGTATCCACGCAAGAAGCAATTAGTTCAATAGATTGTTCTAACTGATTTTTTCTGTCGTCAAAACTAAAGTTGGACTTAATAAATTGCTCCAGAGATGGATATTTCATTTCCATCATTAGTGTATCATTGATCTTTATTTTGTTTGTGTGGGTTGGATCTTTTTTGATTTTAATTTCATCAATAAAAATCTTTGTTTTTACATATGTTTCGCCATCATCTGGACAAAGAAGTTGTAATTCAATTTCTTCGCCTACGGCTTTACCGCGAATATTAAGAAAGAGATATTCAATATCAAAAGTTGGTAAAGTTTCAATATCTAAATTTTCACCTTTTACACAACTAGAAAGTACATTTTTAACCGCGTTAGACATTTCCGAAACATCTTCAGACTCAAGAGCAAGAAGAAGAACTTTTTCTTCTTTTACAACAAACGGGCGATACTTTACTTTTTTTCCATTCGATGGAAGTTCAAGAAAATATTCAGGGGCATTAATAACGGGAAGAGGCATTTTAAAAATTATGAAGAATAACTATGATATTATTTAGTGCCTATACGTTAGGTTATGGTCTAGAAGTAGGTTGAAGTGGGCCAGTCTCAGTAGATAAAACATATCTCAAATAAGAAAAAGATACTGTATATTTTAACAATTGAGAAGACTCATAAGAAACTGGGGTTGATGCAATTGAAAGAGGAAACGCACCAATAAAGTCATATTTTAAATATTTTCGGCTTGTGTTATAATCTTTCTCAAATTTATAAATGGTTAAAGCCTTTGCTATGTAATCTTCAGGGAAATTGACCCGGTAGAAATAATTAGTTGTACTTTGATCATTTAAACTATCTTCCCCGACGATATAAGAAATCCAATTTTCAAAAAATAAAATAACTGAATAGTAATCTCCCGCTCCCGCTCCAGAATTATCTACATAAAAAGAAAAGTCTGCACGGTTATCATATGATCTTCTATATGCATAATTTTCAGTGACGCCAGTATAAGAATCAGTTAAAGTGGCAGTTTGTAATGTTGATCCTGGAAGAGAAGCATCACAGCAACTTATGTTTATTTTTTCTTCGATAATTGGTGTTATATTAAGTTTACGGCCTCGAATGAATTTTTTTACATTTTCTGGTGGAGTAAATACGCATTCAAAATGGCTGGTTGTAGCAGGCCGCAAAAGTTTAGATTTAATTTCCGATAAAGTTCTAATTTTTGGGGCCATTTATAAATAACTATTGTTAATAAGTATTTATTATACCTTTGACCAATTATCTTCAGGGATTATTTAAACCAAAAAATCCACAAAAATACATTGGCGATATAAACCAAATTGTATTTAGATCTTCATGGGAATTAAGAGCATTCAAATGGGCTGATGAAACTGAGAGCATCCTAGAATGGTCATCCGAACCATTTCCAATAAAATATTTTGACTATTCGACCAATAAAGTTAGAAGATATTTCCCTGATTTATTTCTAAAAATAAAAAACAAAGAAGGAGTAATTGAATCTTATATTGTAGAAATAAAACCCGAAAAGCAAACAATACCACCGAAAAGAGGAAAAAAGAGAACTTCTACTTACTTAAATGAAGTTGCTACGTATGAAAAAAATATTTCTAAGTGGAATCAAGCAAAGCAATTTTGTGAATCAAATAATATACTATTCAAGGTAATAACAGAAAAGCAATTAGGAATCTAAAATGGGAATTTTATCTAATATTGCAACAAGAGCCTGGAGTGCTGTTGGTAAAATTTTAACTTATTTTGGTCGCTTAGCAGATGCAAAAAGAAGAAAAATTGACAGCGATGAACAGAGAATTGTTTTTCTTGCAAAGCAGCAAAAAAGAGATCCAGAAGAATTTGTAGATTATAAAACAGCAAGACAGGAAAAAGAAAAAATAAACAAGCTCAAGGAGCTTTCAGAAAATATTCCTAGTGGATATGATCCAAATTATTATTTTAAAACTTTAATTACAGTACTAGCTACTCTAAACAGAACTTCTCAATCTTTCCAGTTAAATCAAATTTATACATTTAAATATGTTGGAAGAACCCCAGAATGGTATGACCTAAATCCTGTTGTTTTGGTCACAAGTGCTAGTGGTTTATATTTTGAGGGAGTTAATTTCCATTGGAAAGACGCGCCTTCTTATGTTGAATCACCTTTTAGAAAATATAGATTCGACAGAGTGCAATCAAAGTTCTACAAAATTAATCCAGATGAACTAGATTATGTTTTAAAAATTCCAACTTTTTATCCGATTAAAGTAAATAAATAATTAAAATATAACAAATAAATGGGCGAAAACAACGAAGGTTATTCCCGAGAATTTTTACTGAATAACAAAACATACAGAGTAAAAAAAGAAGGATCGATCATTGAAAGAAAATCTGGGGAAAATTGGGTAAATATCGGCACTATGAGCCCAGGTGGCGGGCTAAGTCCAACTAATGATGCCACGGAACAAGAGGTAAAAAATTTTGAGAGCCTTGTCAAAGAAGGTAAAAAAGCAATCGCGGGACCAACTGCAACTGAAGAGACTATTGTTTATCGGGGAGTACAAGATCCAAAAACAAAAAAAACAACCCCATTTAATACAATAAAAGTATATCCAAAAAACATGAGTCCAAAACAAGATAGGATGGAATTTAGTGTTTGGCAATATGCAGATAGGACAATACAAAAAACAGTGTCAGATGCTATTGCATTTGGTAGTACAAGAAGAGCCACTGCAGAAACTGGCTATAATCGGGTCACCTCAGCTGGATTCGTTTATTTACCTATTAATAAAGTTGCTGATACAAATTCAGTTGATTGGCAAGAGGATCGGATTAATGAATTACAAAGACAGCTGGCTAACATATCTTTAGGGGTGTCGTTGGGGTCTGGTGACAGGCAAGGGGTTGAAAATGAAGTAGGGGGGTTTGATCCTTATACTAGATTTGCCACAGGAACCCCGGCTGGTAATCTCATACGAACATTTCTTGCAGGGCAGGCGGTACAAGTTAATAATCTTTTAACTCGTGCAACGGGTAGTACATTAAACCCCAACCTAGAGTTGCTTTTTAATGGTCCGCAATTAAGACAATTTTCTTTTTCATTTGATTTATTCGCAAAAGGAACACAAGAAGCTACAATTATTAAAGATATAATTTATTTTTTTAAGGCATATATGGCCGTAAGAGATACGATAGGGGATATCGGTCAATTTGGCCCGTCAACTGAAAATCAACAGAGTACGTTAGAACCACAAACTTCTTCTGTGGGTGTATTTTTAAATTCACCCTATGTGTTTAGAGTTAAATATATTAAAGGAAATAAAGATGATAAATCAAAAGAAATTACTGGCCCGGAAAATTCCATAGAACATCCCTCAATCGGGAAAATAAAAATGTGTGCTCTTCAAAGTTGCACTGTAGATTATACACCGCTTGGAACTTATATGACTTTTAATGATGAGTCGGATCCAGAGGCAACAATGGTCATGTATAGAATTACATTGCAGTTTAAAGAGCTGACTCCGATTTATGCTTCTGATTATGAAGGCACTCACCCAATAGGATACTAATGGCACATTATTTCAGCTACGTTCCAAATCTTGAATATGTCAACCGCCTCCCTAATGCTAAAATAAGCGAATATACTCAAATAAAAAACTTTTTTAGAAGAGGGAAATTATTTGAAGAATTATTCGATAATTTAGCATTTTTTACAAAATACAGTATTATCGGCAATGAAAGAGCGGACAATATTGCCTCAAAGTTTTATGGGGATCCCACACTAGATTGGGTTATTTTTCTTTCTAATAATATTATAAATGTCCAAGAGGAATGGCCGCTGCCTCAGCAAACATTTGATAAGATTATGTTGCAGAAATATAGTTCGTATGAAGAGCTTTACAGTGGTATTCATCACTATGAAACTCTAGAGATAAAAGATTCTATAGGTAGAGTTTTATTAGAAGCAGGCAAACAAATAAGTCCAACGTGGAGTACAAATGGAAACTATGTGGAAAATAATGGCGTGTATTATTTTGGGTTTTATGATAGTGGAATACAACAAGACGTTTTAGTTCCATCAACTGACTTTATTGCCGAAGTAACTAATTATCAATATGAAGTCAGAAAAGAAGAAAAGAAAAGAGATATTTTTATTCTTAAACCAATATACTTAAATGTATTGTTTGAAAATCTTGAAGAAATTATGACTTATAAGGAAGGTGGAACTCAATATATCAACAGGAAACTAAAACGCGGCGAGAATATAAGAATTTTTGAATATTAAAAAAGGCCC
>Ga0079300_10000206_pt1 | contig 20791 bp, 22 predicted proteins | sample Wag4_2014_7_11_FD_74799 | JGI IMG/M metagenome (GOLD analysis project Ga0079300, IMG submission 74799) | Fresh water microbial communities from Ohio, USA - Utica-2 Time Series HT 2014_7_11 | ecosystem: Environmental > Aquatic > Freshwater > Water tank | place: USA: Ohio | collected 2014-07-11
TCTAGCGTGTTAGATCGAACATTGACAATGCCCAATTGCTGAGCGATTGGATCAATAACCTGAGAAAAACCGCCAGATACGAGTCCTACACCGTGGCCCAGTTTGTTGAGAGTTCGTATCAATGTTCTAGCACCGGGAGTAAGCGAGATTTTCGCCGCAACATCATCGATAATTGTTGATGGTTGTCCTTTAAGCAGAGAAACTCTTTTGCGCAATGATGTTTCGAAATCCAATTCACCGCGCATTGCGCTCTCGGTAATGCTTCGCACTTGTTCGCCCACGCCACAGGCTTCTGCAAGCAGGTCTATGACTTCTTGCTCAATCAGAGTGGAATCAACGTCCATTACGACTAACTTGCGAGCGAAGCGATTTAAACCAGAGTTTTGCACTGCGATGTCAATGCCAAATTTCTTCGCTGTGGGACCAAGTGAGGCGCGTAGAGAGTCCGAGTTAGCCCCAGAGATGAGGAATTCAATTGCAGTGAGCGGAAAAGATGCGGTTCGATGGATGCGCTCAATGTTTCCACCAGTTGAAGCTATATCGGTAGCCAGTTCGGCTATAGCACCAGGTGTAATTTTCTGAGCCAAAGCAGTTACGTGAATAAGGCCTGTTTTTTGTGCGATGGATTGCATCGACTCACTTGAGAAAGAAGTAGCGATGTCAACATTTAATTCTTTGGCGCACTCGGCAAGATCTGAATCAACGGCTTCTGCATGGGCTGGGTCTAAGTCAATTAATACTGTAAGGATTAGGCGAGACCTAATGACGACTTGTTCTATGTCTAAGATTGTGATGGAGAAAGGTTCGAGTGTTGTAAAGAGGGCTGATGAAATTCCAGGGGTATCTACACCTGAGAGCAGGATTAATCCCGTATAGCGATTCTCAACATCAGAACGTGCATCCATTGCATAAGGTTATCGCCAATTACACATGGGAAATTGCGTGCTATTGCGCCCATCTAGCCCTTGGACGCGCTATCTTTTTGCTCTATGTCCACACAGTTGGTTTTGGCCCTTGATGGGGTGTGTGTTGTACGTGATGGAAATCAGATTTTGGGTCCACTCTCGCTGCGTATTTCAACGGGGGAGCGTTGGGTAATTCTTGGTCCAAATGGGGCAGGCAAATCAACACTGCTCGGGGTTTTAGCTGCAAGAATTTTTCCAAGTAAAGGCAGCGCTCTGTTGCTAGATCAACAAGTTGGACGTGTTGATTTGTCAGAGTTAAGAACTCGCATTGGATTAGCCGCGCCTTCTTTAGAAGCCATGATTGAATCTGATGAACTGGTAAAAGATCTAGTTCTAACCGCTGCTTATGCAATTATCGGCCGCTGGAACGAAACATATGATCTCTGGGATGAATCTCGCGCCGTAGCATTGTTAACAACTTTCGGTGTGCGCGAATTAGGAGATAGACGCTTCTCAACGCTTAGTTCAGGGGAGAAAAAACGAGTGTTGATTTCTCGAGCTCTCATGGCCGATCCTGAACTACTTTTACTCGACGAACCCGCAGCTGGATTGGACGTTGGAGGTCGTGAAGATCTATTGCGCCGATTTGCTGAGTTTTCATTTGATCCAACATCGCCGGCAAGTGTTCTGGTGACTCATCATATTGAAGAGATACCAGTGGGAACTACCCACGCAATACTGCTTAAAGATGGAAAAATTGCTGTCAGCGGACCTGTTGCATCTGTGATCACTTCTGAACACGTCAGTGCCGTCTTTGGCTTACCTATTGAAGTAACCCACGAGAACGCTCGTTTTTCTGCTCGTGCTTAAGGATGCTCTTGATAATCGTTGGAAGATTATGCTTGAACCTGCGTTGCACGCGTTAAATAAGTTAGATGCCGAATTGGATTTTTCAGTAAATATCCCATCCGAGGATTCTATTTTTAGAGCTTTTGATTGCGAACCAACAGATATCAAAGTGGTAATTTTTGGTCAAGATCCATATCCAAATCCCGCACATGCAATGGGATTATCTTTTAGTACTCCGCCGAATATTGAAAAGATTCCGGCTTCTCTACGCAACATTTATCAAGAGATGATAAGTGATGTCGGAGGAACAGTTCCTGAGAACGGAGACCTCAGCTATCTAGCCAACCAAGGAGTCATGCTGCTCAATCGAGGATTAAGTATCTCAACAATTGACAATAAAGTGAATCCACTCTGGTATGAGTTCACCGACCACGTAGCTTCGTTGCTCGCAAGCATGAGTGTTGTTGGAATTTTCTGGGGCAATCAGGCACAAGAGCTCGCACATTATTTCTCCGAGGATCGGAAAATATGTAGTGCTCATCCAAGTCCTCTTTCGGCATATAGGGGTTTTTTTGGAAGTAAACCTTTTAGTAAAGTTAACGAAATTCTTAAGGCACAAAATAAATCAGTGATTAATTGGACAAAGAAATAGCGTGGAACCAAATCGGTTCCACGCTATTTCTTTAAATTAATTTATCAGATCCAAGAATTAATTGGAGATGATAAGAAGTAAACCATAAATAGAACGCTTACTAGTATCAGAAGTGGATGTACCTCTTTACGACGTCCTTGGACTATACGGATTACAACATGTGAAACAAATCCTGCGCCAATACCTACTGAAATATTGTAAGTAAATGGCATCAGAATGATTGTAAGAAATGCTGGTAAACCAATTCCCAAGTCATCCCAGGCGATGTCTTTTACCTGAGACATCATCAAGAAACCAACAATTATCAGAGCTGGTGTAGCGGCTTCATAAGGAATAATCGCTACTAGCGGTGCGAGGAAAGTAGTTAACAAGAAGAGTATTCCTGTAACAATTGAAGCAAGACCTGTTCTAGCGCCTTCTCCGACACCTGTTGCTGATTCGATATAACTTGTGTTTGAAGATACTCCCGCTGCTCCACCAGTTGCTGCTGCAATGGAATCAACGATAAGAATCTTATTGGCACCTTCTACGTTGCCTTTTGAATCAGTTAAGCCAGCCTGATTTCCAATAGCTGTCATTGTTCCCATCGTGTCAAAGAAGTCTGCAAGCAGAAGTGTGAACACGAGTAGTAATGCGGCAAGGAACCCGGTCTTTGGATTAGTGAAGGCACCGAAGATGTCTTCAAAGCCAAGACCTAGAGTGTCAAAGCGAGGAGCATCAGTGAAGTTCAAGTTTCCATCAGCGCTCTTAGGTAGTGCAGGAGTATTTAAGCCCCAACCACGAGAGTTTGATTCTGTAGGGCTGATGAAGCTATTGCCCACTTTGAACTGACTCTCGATGATGATTGCCAAGATTGTTGAAGTGATAATACCGATAAGAATTGATCCCTTGATCTTTCTTACCATCAAGATGATTGTAAGAGAGAGACCAATGGTGAATACAACGATTGGCCAACCGACTAGTTGTCCGCCGTCTCCTAGTTCCAAAGGAACTGCTGTTGGTTTTGAGTTAACGCTGCCCCATACCATGTTTGGTGTACGGCGTACGAAACCACTATCAACCAATCCAATGAGTGCGATGAACAAACCGATGCCAACAGAGATAGCTACCTTGAGTTGAGTTGGAATAGCTTTGAATACTGCAATACGAAATCCTGTCAAAACAAGAATGAGAATAATTATTCCTTCTAGAACAACCAATCCCATCGCTTGCGCCCACGTTGAATTCTTTGCAATTGATACTGCAACGAAAGTGTTAAGTCCAAGTCCAGTGGCGAGTGCTAGCGGAAAGTTAGCAACGGCTCCCATGAGAATTGTTAACACGCCAGCAACTAATGCGGTGCCTGCAGCAACGATAATGATTGCATTTGTTCTATCGCCACCGCCGATGAAAGCGCCAGTCCCATCGGTTGTTGCCAAGATAAGTGGATTGAGGGCCACGATGTATGCCATTGTGAAGAATGTGACAACTCCGCCGCGAATTTCACGACCAAGTGTCGATCCTCGTTGAGATATTTTGAAGTATGTATCTAGCATGAACGACCTTCCTGATTTTGGTATCGGGGGTGTTTGCGACCCCGTGCGAAATCACGGCTCGCAGGGCCGAAGGAAGATAGGAGAACGCTATCTACGAAGCGGTGGTTAGTCTGGAAACAACACCCAAAGAAATAGCAATAGATTGCCCAATAAGAAGTGCGAAGAGCGCAGTTCCGAGCCCCACTGTGCCTCCTAGGAGTGTTCCGAGGATCAGAACGGTTGATTCAATTCCGAGTCGCACTCGTCCTACTCGAACGCCGGTTCGGTGATGAAGAGCTGTCATGAGCCCATCTCGCGGACCTTGACCCAGTGCGCACGTAATATAAAGAGCAGATCCCATTCCAACCATTGCTATGCCGATAATGTCCATAGCAACTCCGGTGAAATAGTTATTAGCTCTCGGAAAAATAGTTACACCCAATTGAATCGAACTAGCAATGATTACGATATTAGCGATAGTTCCAAAACCTGGTTTTTCACGCAACGGAATCCATAAAAGTAATACAACAGTGCTAATAGTAAAAGTTGAAAAACCTAGGGAGATGTCCAGTCTCTTTGAAACTCCTTCGGCGAGAACAGTCCATGGAGCATTTCCAGTTCCACTTTGTACAAAGAGTGAGTCGCCGAGACCGAATATTAATAAACCGAAACAGAGAATAAATGTTCGCTTTGGTGACAAGTCCCAACGATGACGGCCTGCCCAAGACGTGTGAGGAATGGTGCGATGTGGACGCAAAAAAGCTAGGAAAACATTCTTTGAAGCATCCGAGTTCATTGCGCAATACTACGGGATAGACTGTACGTATGAGGCTCTTATCGTGATTATTGGTTTAGGCACTTTGATTAACGTCGTTGGCATTGTTGCTGGTTCAACGGTTGGCGTTCTTGCCGGATCACGTTTAGCTGTCAAAACTCGAGATTTGATTACAGATGTTTTGGGCTTAATTACAATTCTTGCTGCTGCAGGCGCTGTTATCCCACTATTTAGCAGCGATTTCGCTTCCTCACTTCCTAAGGGTTGGACGTTACTGAGCATTTTAGGATCGTTGTTAATTGGGGGACTAATCGGTTCTGCTCTTAAGTTGGAAGATCGATTAGAAATGTTGGGTGAGAATTTGCGCCGTAAATTCGGTGCCAACAAAGAGGGAACCTTTGTTGAGGGATTTGTTTCATCCTCTTTACTCTTTGTTATTGGCCCGCTAGCTATTCTGGGCAGCATTAGCGATGGAATGGGAACTGGCATAGACCAACTTTCGCTGAAGTCTATTCTCGACTTTTTTGCAGCCATTGCATTCGCAGCTTCTCTGGGTTGGGGAGTTGCTGCTTCAGCTATTCCAGTGGGAATTTACCAAGGTGTTTGGACCCTTATCGGTTTATTCCTTGGAAATGTTTTGGCGCAGTATCAAATAGATGCCATGACAATTGTTGGAGGTTTACTGCTTCTCTCTATTGGACTGCGTTTACTGCGCGTTAAAGAAGTTGCTGTTGGCAACCTTCTTCCAGCGCTAGCTATTGCTCCGATTTTCGTTTACGTACTCAATACTTTCTTAGCTTAGAAAGTGCTTGCGTCGATAACGAATCGATACTTCACATCACTAGCAACAGTGCGCTCATACGCGGTATTGGCGTAGTCCGCTTTGATGATTTCGACGTCACTGACAATGTTCTTCTCGCCACAGAAGTTAAGCATTTCTTGAAGCTCTGGCATTCCACCAATCATTGATCCTGTTAAAGAACGACGACCATCTAGCATCACAGCTGGATTAAGTGCATAAGCCTTACCTGGAAGACCTATAACAACGAGAGTTCCGTCTAGTTTTAAGCACTCCAAATAGGCATTGATATCTAATTCCGCACTAACTGTATTCAAGATGATGTCAAAAGATTTCTTCAACTTGCCTAATGCACTTGGATCTTTCGTGCTAACAAAGTGGTGGGCTCCCATTTTCTTTGCATCGCTCTCTTTTGATGGAGAGTGAGATAGAACAGTAACTTCTGCTCCCATGGCTACCGCGAACTTAACGCCCATATGTCCTAGTCCACCAAGGCCCATTACAGCTACTTTAGTTTTCGGTCCGACATTCCAATGCTTGATTGGAGAGTAAAGAGTGATTCCTGCACAGAGCAGGGGAGCTACACCTTCTAGTGGAAGATTAGATGGAATGTGCACTGCGTAATCTTCATTGATGACAAATTTGTTTGAGTAACCGCCTCTTGTTTCATTCTTTCCATCTCGTTCCATGCTGTTATACGTTCCAGTCATTCCTTCGAGGCAGTAATTCTGTAATCCCTGAAGACAGTTAGGGCACTTTCGGCACGAATCAACGAAGACTCCAACACCAATCAGATCGCCAACTTTAAACTTACTGACGGACGACCCAATCGCTGTTACTACTCCAGCAACTTCGTGTCCTGGCACTAACGGATAAAGAACAGAACCCCATTCGCCGCGTGCAGTGTGAATATCTGAGTGACAAATTCCTGAGAACTTCACATCTAGTGCAACATCATGTGCTCCAACTTCTCGGCGATCAAATTCAAAAGCCTTCAATGGTGATGTTGCGTTATCTACTGCTAGGCCACGTGTTTTCATATTTTTCCTCTGTTCTTATGTGAATGGAAGTGGTTCTGTTGATACATGTGCTGCCTTGGACGAACGAGCGGTTACTTCACGCATATGATGCCTGCGGCATAAGACTTCATATGCTACTTCTTGATCAGGTGCTACATCGCCAACGACCACTTGTTCTCCTTGAGTAACCATAGTGCCACCAATGGTTCGGGCGTTATGCGTGGCTCGAGATCCACACCAGCACAAGGCTTCAACTTGCAGGGTGTTTACACGGTCAGCAAGTTCTACTAACCGGGCTGACCCAGGGAAAAGCTTTGTGCGAAAATCGGAAAGAATTCCGAAAGCGTAAACATCAATTCCTAAACCATCCACAATCTTGGCTAGTTCTTCTATCTGCTTCGGTTGGTAAAATTGCGCTTCATCACAAATAATGTAATCAATTCGTGAACCTTGTGACAATTTATCAACAACAAATTTGTGTATGTCTAACTCCGATGACACTTCAATCGCAGGGCTTTGCAGCCCTAAACGTGAAGAAATGACGCCCGAACCAGCTCGATCCTGTGATGTGAAAATTAATCCTGTGCGCCCGCGACTCTGGTGGTTATGAGCGGTTTGAAGTGCCAACGTTGATTTTCCGCTGTCCATCGTTCCGCAGTAATAAATGAGTTCGGCCACGGGTGAATCTTGCCATTGGAGAAGGATTTTTTCTTCTATTGAGCAAATGTCTAATTCAGAGATTGACACCTTGGTCTCGTAAGGCCTGAGTTAAACGAGGAATTAGCGCCCTAGCAATATCAACGGATATGTGCGATTGATCCCGGTAGGCGACTACCCCATCTTTAACGGAAGAGCATGTGTCCGTACAGAGCCATGGATTCGGATCGACCACCTTGAAACCGTTGATGGAAAGATTCTCGCTTCGCGAAATATTATTGCAGTCTTCAATCGAACTAGTTGCCAGGCATGAAGGTACATCTTGTTCTGGATGCGGTGTATCGGTTATATAAATCAGATGAGTAGCAGAGTTTCTCACGCCGGCCAACAGTTTCCTTTGACCGTCATTCCACCATTGCTCTCGATCTCCAAATTGTGGCGGCATTGCAAAATACTGAAAACTGCTCATAATCAGAACATCAGGTTTAATCTGTTGAATTCGCTTGATTGAATTATCCCGCCATTTGCTACAGCGCGACATATTGAACGCGCCTCGATCTTGTCTTATAACTTCAACAGATGAGCAAGCAGATTTTGTGAGCGAGATCAACTTGTATCCGGAGCGTTCTGCTATTTCAACAACGGTTGGGAACCATTGAGCCGCGTGAGAATCACCGTATAAAACCACGGTTTTATTCGATTGCAAATCACCATACTCGCACTTTCCAGATTTCGTTTCATTGTAATTTGCATGACACCCATCGTCATAAATCAATGGCCGAGCTTTGATTTGAGCAAGGGATACTGCGCCATTAATTCCCGATACATCGATTTTGTTTGTATTGGTAAACATAATTGCAGTTCCCAGAAGTACGGATGCAACTGTTACTAAAGCGGATTTTTTGTAGATTAAGAGAGCAGGGGAGTTGCTTCGCCGGAAAGGTTCTTCAATGAATCTGTGTGTGAGATCTGCGAAAACCAAAGTTGCAGCAATGGCAATGAGGCGTTCATACACTTCTAGTGGACGTGCGAAATAGGAACTTGGAAGTACCAGTAGAGGCCAATGCCATAAATACAGTGGATAAGAAATCCTACCGAGCCACTGCGAAATTCTGTTGTTAGCAACATCGTTGAGAAAGGGTGGCCATGAATGAACTGTTGCGATCAACATTGCAGTTCCGAGAACTGGCAAGAGAGCGTTTAGGCCGGGAAATGCTGTTGATTCGTTGAAGAGAAAGGAGCTAATAATGAGAAATACGAAACCGACGAGTCCGAATACACGTTTCATTTTCATCTGCGGAAGAAGCACTATCAGAGCACCAATACCTAGTTCCCATGCCCGGGTAGGCAATGAGTAAAAAGCCCAGATCGGAGAATTCTCAGTTAGATATATCGAATAGATGAAAGAGATCAGAGTTATTGAGGCGACCATCCACGCAATAGCATTCTTAGATTTCAATTTCCTCGCAAGAATGAAGAACGCAAGGATAAGAATTGGCCATACGAGGTAGAACTGTTCTTCCACAGCAAGGGACCAATAGTGGATTACGGGTGATGGCGTAGCATCCAAGTTCTGATAATCCGTTTGCCACCATGCAAACAAGTAGTTAGAAATGTACAAACTAGCTGCGATTACATCTCGCCCCAGAGTGGCACGGGTTATGCCGGGTAGTAAGAACCAAGCCAATACCGCGGTTACGACCAATACAAAGAAGGATGTAGGTAGCAATCTCCTAAAACGTCGGGCATAGAACTCTTTAAAGCTAATTGTTCCTGTGCGATCTATTTCCCTCATCAATAGACCGGTAATCAAGAAACCACTGATCACGTAGAAGATGTCCACACCAATGAAACCGCCGCTTATCCACTTAGCATGAAACAAGGTAACTAAGATTGCAGCAAGAGCTCTAAGACCCTGAATCTGGGTTATCTTCGGCGTTGAATGAGTTGTCATCAGATTATTTTCAATGATGTGATTTGCATGCTAGGAAAGCGTTCCTGAATTTTCGCGCGTCCATTAAGCGCGCTTATTTCGATAACAAAAGCAATGCTTGTGACGCTCGCTCCGGTTTTCTCGATCAGTCGAATTGCCGCACAAGCTGTGCCGCCTGTGGCCAGAACGTCATCGACAACCAAAACATTGTTGCCACTAGAGCACGCATCCTTATGGATTTCTAAAGTATCGGTGCCATATTCCAAGCCATAATTTTCGCTGTATGTGTCATGCGGTAGCTTTCCAGATTTGCGAATGGGTATAAACCCTTTCGAACTGTAATTGGCGATAGCCGAAGCAAAGATAAATCCACGTGCTTCCATTCCTGCCACATAATCAAATAATGATTTTTCGCTGAACATGTTCTGTATAACTAGAGAAAAAGCCTCAGGATGAGAGAGTAAGGGTGTGATGTCTTGAAAGAGGATTCCTGGTTTAGGGAAATCTGGAACTTCGCGGATTAGTTCTAAAGCATCCTTTACATTCACGGTGCTCATAGTTTCACATTTTTGTGTCCGAGAGGGGACTTGAACCCCTAAGCCCTTGCGGGCACTAACACCTCAAGCTAGCGCGTCTGCCAATTCCGCCACCCGGACGAGTGCAAACAGAACGATAGCAATGCCTTTAAAGGTAAGCAAAAGAGAAGCATCTACGAGAGAATGTGTCCATGAGCACTACGGCGTTAACGCCTCTCGATCGTGAAGAATTGCATGCTGAAGTGGTTGAAATTTGCCAACAACTCATCCGAATCCCAAGTGTTAATTATGGTGAAGGTAAAGGCGATGAAGCCGCAATCGCAAAAAAAGTTGTCGAACTACTTGAAGAGGTAGGCATTCGTGCTTCAATTTACGAATCAGCTCCAGGCCGTTGCAATGTAATCGCAAAGATTGCTGGTCAAGATTCGCACCGACCAGGATTAGTTGTACACGGTCATTTAGATGTTGTTCCGGTCAATGCTGATGATTGGAGCGTTGATCCATTCGCCGCAGAAATCAAAGATGGAATGATTTGGGGTCGCGGAGCCATAGATATGAAGAATATGGTTGCAATGATCATTGCAGTATTTCGCTTATGGGCAAGAAAGGGAATCACGCCACCACGCAATATTGTTCTGGCTTTTTTTGCTGACGAAGAGGCAGGTTCCCTTTTTGGGTCTCGTTGGATGGTCGCCAAACACCCAGAAGTATTCGATAACTGTTCGGAAGCCATTTCTGAAGTGGGTGGTTTTTCTGTTGCACTTTCAAATAACAAACGTTTGTACTTCATTGAAGCTGCTCAAAAAGGAATTCATTGGATTCGCTTAAGCGCTGAAGGACGAGCTGGCCATGGTTCGATGATGAATCCCGAAAATGCACTCACACGAATAAGCGAGGCAGTTTCAGCAATCGGTAACTACTCGTGGCCTCAGAGATATACCAAGACAGTCAAAACACTCTTTAAGAAAATAGCAGAAGTTACCGGTAAGAATTATGATGAAAAAGATTTAAGGCCATTACTTCCAGAAATTGGTTCCATGGCAAGGATGATCGGTGCAACACTTCAAAACACCGCTAATCCAACTATGTTAGAAGCTGGATATAAAGCCAACGTAATTCCGCAGAGCGCACATGCTGTAATTGATGGTCGTTTTCTTCCTGGATTAGAAAATGAGTTGAATGAAACCATCCGTGAGATTGTTGGTCCAGATATCACTATCCAAACGATCACGCATGACATTGCCTTGGAAGTGGATTTTGAAGGAGATTTAGTTGAGGCCATGATTCAATCAATTCGCGAGTTTGATTCAGAGGGCATTCCTGTTCCGTATTTAATGAGTGGAGGAACTGACAATAAAGCTCTCAGTGATTTAGGAATAGTTGGTTTCGGTTTTTCACCTCTGAAATTGCCTGCGGATCTGGATTTTATGGCGCTCTTTCATGGAGTAGATGAGAGAGTGCCTGTTGATGGTTTGAAATTTGGCGCAGATGTTCTTGAGAATTTTTTAAGAAACGCCTGATACTTCATCAAGGGCAGTGCGCACGACATCTGGAAGCGTAACTTCTTCACTAGATAGAGCACCGCGTAACTGTGCTCCGGTGCGTGCTCCAAGAATCACACTGGTTACAGATGGTGCGTCCCTAACCCAAGCCAATGCCACTTCAAGGGGTGAGTATCCGAGTCCTTCAGCAGCAACACATACTGCTTCAACGATCTGAGACTGCTTCTCTGTTAAATAAGGTTCGACAAAAGAAGAAAAATGTGGAGTTGCAGCTCTTGAATCACTCGGAATACCTTTTCGATACTTGCCGGTGAGAACTCCTCGGCCTAATGGAGACCATGCTAGGAATCCAACATCTAGATTGCTTACCGCATCTATTAAGTCATCTTCGACTCTGCGATTTAGAAGAGAGTATTCATTCTGCAAGGTTGTTATTGGCGCTTTGTTGGCAATAACTTCTTGTCTAGTAATGGCACGCGCACTCTGCCATCCTGAAAAGTTTGATACTCCAACGTATCTTGCTTTTCCGCTTGTATATGCATAATCGAGAGCCGACAAAGTATCATCGAGTGGATTATTGACATCCCACGTATGAACTTGCCATAAATCTAAATAATCTGATTGCAAACGTTGTAATGACGCATCTAATTGCGCAATGAGCGCCGTGCGTGAGTTATCTATGGTTCGTATTCCACCCGGAAAACTTAATCCTGCTTTAGATGCAATTACGATTTCATTACGGTTAAACAAAGTTCCGATCAGTCCACCGATAACTCGTTCGCTATCACCGTCTCCATAAACTGCAGCGGTATCAATGAAGTTACCTCCGGCATCAAGAAATGCTCGACATTGATCCGCGGCTTCGTGCTCATCGGTATCTCGCCCCCACGTCATGGTGCCCAAACCAACCCTGGAAAGCATGAGGCCGCTTTTACCCGCACGTCGAAGTTGCATGGAGAGACCCTAGCAAGTGTGTATTCGTAAATCCCGATAACCTTGCGTTGTGACCACAGTAATTTTGATCCGACATGCCCATTCTGTCGCCAATGAAAAGGGCATTTTGGCAGGTCGATTACCTGGTGTGCTTTTGAGTAAATCAGGAAATAAGCAAGCAATTGATTTAAAAAAACGGCTGGGTGATTTAAAGTTTAAGTACATCAGCATTAGCCCGCTGGAACGTTGTTTGGCAACCATTCAACCTTGGATAAAGGCAACGGGTATATCAGCCAAAAACATCCATGTTGATGAAGGTTTTATAGAGGTTGATTACGGAAGTTGGACAGGTAAGAAACTATCGGCTTTATCTCTTAAGAAAGAGTGGCGTGTTGTTCAAAAGACTCCAAGTCAAATGGTATTTCCTGACGGGGAAACTCTAGCCGGAGTTCAAAGTAGAGCTAAGAAGTCTCTGTTGAATTCAATCAAAAAGGCTGGCAATGGATCTGTTCTAATCGTCAGCCATGGCGATGTAATCAAGAGTCTTATCGCTTCAGCACTTGAGCTGGATCTTGATAAGTTCCAGAAAATCGTGATAGATCCCGCATCGATATCAGTTCTGGATTACAGCAAAGGTAATTTTCGCTTATTACATATCAATGACTCCACCACGTGTTTTGATTTTCTTTCAGATAGTAAGCGTTCAAAGAAGGCCCTCGTTGGTGGGGGATCGGGAAGCAAATGACGCCGATAATATATGAGTTCAATCCAGTGGAACGTTTCGTAGCCGGAACGGTAGGTGCTCCTGGAGAACGAACTTTCTTTATTCAAGCACGTACAGGTACTAGGGTCGTATCAGTTGTGGTTGATAAATCTCAGGTAATCGCTCTCGGTGAACGCACGAAAATAATGCTTCGCGAGATAAAAAAGACGGATCCTACGATTGTTGTAAAAAGTTTTGAAATAGATGATGCACCTCTTGAACAACCTATATTTGAAGAGTTCCGAGCAGGAGTGATTGCCATGGCTTGGGATGCCGAAAATTCGAAGATTGTTTACGAACTTCGTGACATGGCGGGATCCGATGCAGATTCAGAAGAAGAAGTTGTTTTCGATGAACGTGGTCTCTCTGTAGATCTATTGCGCGTTCACGTTTCACCCACACAAGCTGCGTCATTTTCTAAACGTTGTTTATCTCTGGCAAGTGCCGGCCGTACTCCCTGTCCTTTCTGTGGAATTCCTATTGATCCCAGCGGCCATCTCTGTCCTCGTTCAAATGGATATCGAAGATGAATGAATCCGAAAGAAAATTACGTGAAGGTGAATTAACAGTCACGGGCCGTCTCATCGATGCGTCTAACGCCACTTTGTTGGCAAATTGTATTGTCGGCGACGAATCTATTAAGTGCATTTATAAGCCTATAGCAGGGGAGCGACCGCTATGGGATTTTCAAGATGGCAATCTTGCGTCACGAGAGTATGCAGCCTTTTTGATCAGTGAACTTATGCAATTACATATTGTCCCTACTACGATTCTTCGAGACGGTCCATATGGAATGGGAATGGTTCAGGAATGGATCGAAATAGATACAAGTATTGATCTTGCCGAATACTTCAGACAAGACCATGCTCAGTTAAGGGCTTTAGCTCTTTTTGACGCTGTCATTAACAATACGGATCGTAAGATTGGCCATCTACTCCCTCGCGAAGATGGGAAACTTTATGGATGTGATCATGGAGTTACTTTTCACGAAGAGAATAAGTTACGTACCGTTTTGTGGCAATGGGCCGGACAGGATCTTTCTGTTGATGAATTAAACTCTTTAAGTGAATTAATGTTGAAGTTAGATTCACATCCAGGTGAGATTTTCAATGCATTGCTTACGACTGATGAAATTGCCGCCCTTCGATCCAGGATCATGAACTTAATTGATCAAGAGTCTTTTCCCATGCCTAGTCCGGAGTGGCCTGCAATTCCATGGCCAGCGTTTTAATAATGTTTCGTAAAATTGATGCATTAGTATAAGAAGATGAGATCGTGGCCAGAGGTATACATTCCAACGATTGATTCAAAGTTCAAATTTCCTGCGTTATCACTCTTTAATTCTGCGTCACAATCAGTGCAGAAGGTGCCTATTCAAAAGCAATATCGAATGTATGTCTGCGGTATCACGCCGTACGATTCTACGCACCTAGGGCATGCCGCTACTTATATTTCGTTTGACTTAATAAATAGATACTTACGAGCGACTGGAAATACTGTTGATTACGTTCAGAACATCACTGATATAGATGACCCGCTACTTGAGCGAGCAAAGCGTGATGGTGTGGATTGGCAAGAACTAGCAGAATCACAAGTAGATCTTTTTAGGAACGACATGACTGCGCTGCATGTAATTCCACCCAAATATTACATAGGAGCAGTTGAAGCTATTCCGCTGGTAACAAAGAAGATTCAAGAATTGCAATCAGCAGAGTCGATTTACGGCGTTGAAGAAGATCTATACTTCCGTGTGCATGCAGATCCTGATTTTGGCAGTCGCAGCCACCTCAGCGAAGGAGAACAGCGGAAGATATTTGCAGAACGAGGGGGAGATCCAGGTCGTTTAGGTAAGGAACATCCCTTGGATTCTTTGGTTTGGTTATCTCAGAGACCTAATGAACCTGGTTGGCCTAGCATCTATGGCCAGGGTCGACCTGGTTGGCATATTGAATGCTGTGCAATCGCGCTGCAGTATCTAGAACCAGATTTCTCCAATGAATATCTCATTGATATTCAAGGAGGTGGAAGTGATCTAATTTTTCCGCATCATGAAATGAGTGCTGCGCAAGCAAAAGTTTCGACTGGTAGAAATTTTTCACGCATGTATGTCCACACGGGAATGATTGGCCTGGATGGCCAAAAGATGAGTAAAAGTTTAGGTAATTTGAAATTTGTTTCGTCATTGATCCAGGTCGGCGCAAATCCGATGGCTCTTCGCTGCGCTCTCTTGATGCATAACTACTCCCGTGATCGTATGTGGAGTGATGATTTGCTTGAGGAAGCTTCAAAGTTTCTTGAAGAATTAACTCTTTATTTATCTCAACCTGATTGCGCTCCTACGCAGGAAGTAATTCAATCAATTATTGATGCGTTGTCATCTAACCTGGATACTGAAAGAGTTTTCTCTTTGCTCAATGAGTGGATAAATGATTCTAAATCTGGAGTCACAGGTGGACATCCAGGTGAACTAGCTCGAACGTTGGATGCCTTACTTGGAATTGCTATCTAAGATGTCGGTTTTCTATAGCGCCGTTTTTTTCGACATGGACGGTCTCTTTGTAGATTCTGAACCAGTGTGGCTTACGGCAGAAACAGAGCTCATGGCTAGGTACGGTTATGAATGGAAGACCGATGATCAAAATGCATGTCTTGGCGGACCACTTAGCCGAGTAGGCGAGTACATGTTTGATAAATCCGGTGGCAAGGAAAATCCTCAGTTTTTCACCGATGAAGTTATTGATTTAATGAGTAAGAAGCTGGCTGATGGAGTTCCCGTGATGCCTGGAGCTCTCGAATTATTGAGTTCGCTTAAAAACAATGGAATTAAGACGGCACTGGTATCGGCGAGTCCACGAGTCTTAGTTGACGCTGTTCTGAATCGGTATTCGCAACACACTTTCGAATTCTCTATTTCAGCCGACGACGTACAACACCCGAAACCAAACCCAGAAGCATATTTGGCAGCCGCTAATCGATTAGACGTTGATATTACTAATTGCCTGATACTTGAAGATTCCCCTAATGGTGTTACTGCCGCTACTTCCAGTGGTGCTATGACGATAGCGGTACCCCATTTCGTCGCAATCGAACCTCGTCCGCGTCTGCGAGTTATCAAAACATTAGAAGAACTTAATTACTTGAATCTCTTTATTAGTTATGAGCAGGACAGATTGGTTTAAAGGAACACCAATCACACAACCTACTTTTTCTTGGAGTCCATGTAGATGTTTCCATGGATTCCATTATTGAAGATGCGATCTTTAAAAGAGTTTTCTCTGTGGAATTCAGATCTTCCATAGTAGGAGTGTTTTTCAAAACGTTTGAATCTCCCAAGTAGATCAACTGCAGCAGTTTGGGAATAACATTGCGCTCTTTCCAATAGAGAAGTGCATACACTCTCAATTGAAATAGTGCTTTGTCTTCCCATCCAGGTTTAGGAGATTTACCAGTTTTATAGTCAATAATTCTTACTTCACCGGTAGGTGCAATATCTAACCGATCAACATATCCATGCAAGTATGTTTGCTCCGAGAGATCTTGTTCTAGATGAAGTTCACGGTGCGTTGGCTCAAAGATTGTCGGGTTTTCCAGTTGAAAATATGTCTCGAGAAGCGATTTCGCTCGATCCAACCATTCTTTTTCGCTTGTGATTATTGCTGCTAGTTCTGGCTTAAGTGATAACTGCTCTTTCCAACGATTGGGGAGCAAATCCATGGCAGTTTCAATGGTTCGTAATTGCGCGGGTGATTCAAAAAGATCATGTAAAACTGTATGAACTAGGGTGCCGCGTTCGGCATCCAAACTGGGGGACTCAGGGAGTTGATCAATGACGCGATACTTATAGAGCAAAGGACAATTAGAGAAGTCATTAACCCTGCTTGGAGAAAGTCTTAATTGCTGCACTTGCGTGAAGATACTCTGATATTTGCTGGGCCGCACGCATAAGATACTCCTATGTCTAATGATGGTTTTTTCTCAGCAGGTGATCGAATACAACTTACAGATCCCAAAGGGAAGATGTACACATTTACGATTATTCCAGGCAAGGAATGGCATACCCATAAAGGTTGGATTGTGCACAACGATTTGATTGGTTTGCCTGAAGGAAGCGTTGTAAGCACCAGTGCAGGATTGCATTTCACGGCATTTAAACCATTGCTTGGGGATTTTGTCTTATCAATGCCCCGAGGCGCAACCATTGTTTATCCCAAGGATGCTGCGATGATTATTGGCGTAGCTGATGTATTCCCTGGTGCCAAAGTTATTGAAGCTGGGGTTGGAAGCGCAGCGTTAAGCATTTCACTACTAAGAGCCATCGGACCAACCGGTGAACTCACCAGTTTTGAAAGACGAGAAGATTTTGCTGACATAGCAAGAGAAAATGTCCAAACATACTTTGGCACAATTCCAACAAACTGGAACCTAAATATTGGTTCGGTTCAGGAATTTTCGACAGATAAGAAGTACGACCGCGTAATCCTTGACATGCTCGCTCCGTGGGAGTGTATTTCTTTTGCGGCCGAAGTTTTGCGCCCAGGCGGAGTGTTTCTGGCTTACGTTGCCACAACGACGCAATTATCTATGACAGCTGAAGCCATCAAGGAAGATGGTCATTTCACCGAACCTCTTAGTTCAGAGACAATCGTGCGCGATTGGCATCATGAAGGTTTAGCGGTGCGGCCAATGCAGAGGATGATTGGTCATACCGGTTTTCTTATTCTCACTCGTCGAATGGCGCCAGGAGTTAATGTATTAGCACGGCGTCGACGTCCTTCAAAAGGTGCATACGGTGTCGCGGAAGAGTGAACGTTTAGTTAACTTAGTCATTGCGTTGCTCGCAACAAAAAGATATCTCACAAAATCCGAAATCTTTCGAACTATCGAAGGTTATGAAGGTTCAAGTGAATCTATGGAGCGCATGTTCGAACGCGATAAGGACGAATTGCGGGCGCTAGGAATTGAAATAGAAGTATCTGCCTTGGATCCGCTCTTTGAAGATGAGATTGGGTACCGGATCCGTTTCGAAAACTACGTTATGGATCACAGTGGATTCACAAACAACGAGATTGCTTACATGTCTTTGGCCGCCCAACTCTGGAAAGAAGAAGCGTTGAGTGAGATTGCGCAGAATGCGATGAGGAAGTTAGCCGGGTTGGCTAGCCCTATTGATATCTCTGAAATTCCTGCCATCGCCCCCGTATTAATTAATGCCCCAAAATTTCTTAATGAAATAATTGATTGCATAAGTAAACGTAGAACAATTGAATTTGTGTACTTAGATTCTGAGATGTTGAAACAATCTAGGCAGGTCAATGTCTATTCTTACTTTTCATTTCAAGGTAATTGGTATTTCAGTGGACTTGACGTACTCAAGACGGAGATTCGTACCTTTAAATGTGATCGAATAGTGGGGGATGTATCAGCAGCTAAAGGTTTGAAAGTGTATGAGATACCTGAAGACTATGTTTCGAACACCGAAACGAGAGATTCAACCCACGAACTAACAGCCCAACTTCTTGTTCGCAAAGGACGGGGCTCTCAACTACGAAACCGTGCGTCGAAGGTAGTCACTAAGGAAGAGTTCGACGCCGTTGATGTTCCGTATTCTTCCGAGAGTGAGTTAATCTCTTTAATACTCTGGCATCTAGATGATGTTGAGGTACTTGCCCCTCCCGAACTAAAAAATAACGTGGTCAATTCATTGAAGAACGTGGTGATGGTTCATGGTTAAGAAGCTATCGGATAATCAGGTGTCTCGGCTTTTGGATCTAGTTCCGTATTTAACTCTTAATCAAGGGGTGGCGTTGGAGAAGATAGCGAGTGATTTCAACACAACCAAATCCGCTGTTCTAGATGATTTGAATACTTTATGGATGTGTGGATTACCGGGGTATACACCGCTGGAGCTCATCGATCTATCCTTTGAAACTGGATATGTTTCGATACGCAATGCCGATGTTTTAAGTAGCCCACGCAAACTCAGCGATTCAGAAGTTGCAGCATTAATTCTTGGCTTAAGCATTATTCGTGGTTCGCTACCCTCTTCAAGTACTCACGCCCTTTTAATTGATGATCTTGTTCAGAAACTTTCTGTTAAGACAAGAGTTGTTGCTCCGAAGAATATTTCTGTCAATGTTTTGCCTGAAGTCAGGGAGGTTATATTCTCATCGCTTAAGACCGGCGAAAATGTAAAGATTTCGTATCACTCTGTTTCGCGTGATGAAGTGAGTTCAAGAAATATCACACCATTGAGAGTTTTCAGCGAGGGCAATACAGAGCATGTTTACTCTTTCTGTGAATCTTCCGAGGATTTCAGAGTGTTCCGCTTAGATCGAATATCGCAAGCGGAATCAACGGGAAACAAGAGGGTTTTACCGCTACCACAATCTGCGCCCGAAACTAATGAGGAGTTGCGCATGAAAGTTCATGGCAACCTACGGAAAATATCTGAAATTTTTAATCTTAGGGATGATACGGAACTCAAACCTGAAGATGAGGTTGTTAGTAATGTATTCAGTACCGAATGGGCTATCCGTACAATTTGTAGCCTTCTAGGAACGGCAGAGGTTCTTGAGCCTTTGAACATACGAGAACTGGTAGTAAGTAGGGCTCAGAAAGCGCTGAATCAGTACCGGTAAACGCCTGATCTGTGCGTTCTGAGGCTATTTGAGATAAAGTTAATCGTAGATTCTTACGTTTAGAAAGCGAGAAGTTATGTTTTTGCGCGAACCAAGCCATATTCTTATTCTGCTGTTGGTTGTATTAGTTCTCTTCGGTGCAAAACGTCTTCCTGATTCAGCTCGCTCTCTCGGTAAAAGCATGAGAATTTTCAAGAGCGAGATCAAGGAAATGAAGCAAGACGATAAGAAACCGGATACCGACGAGTCAACTGAGAAGTAGTTTTATGTCGACCTCAACTGGTGGTCGAATGCCCTTGCTAGATCATCTTCGTGAGTTACGCAAACGCATCATTCGATCCGCAATATTTATTGTTATCGCAGCCGCACTTGGTTGGTATTTTTATAATGACATCATCATCGAACTTGCCAAACCAGTATGTGATTTAAGAGCAGCTCAAGAATCAGGGGATGAAAACTGCGGTGCTCTTTACATCAGCGGTGTGTTGGGGCCTTTAAATTTACAGATAAAAGTTGCGATACTTACTGGATTGATACTTGCTGCTCCCGCATGGCTTTACCAGTTGTGGGCCTTTATCGCGCCTGCGTTACATAGACGAGAAAAGAAGAACTCTATTTTCTTCATTATCGCCGCAACACCTTTCTTTGCCGCTGGTGCATTTCTTGGATATTCAATATTACCGGCGGCTGTGCGAGTGCTCTTTGGCTTCACTCCAGATGCTCTCAATAACCTTGTACGTTTTGATGATTACGTTGACTTTGTTCTACGAATCATTCTGCTCTTTGGATTAGCTTTTGAATTACCAGTTTTTTTGATCAGCCTTAATCTCATTGGTTTTCTGAGCGGTAAAACGATTTTGAAACCTTGGCGAATATGGGTTTTCTCGATAGTTCTATTCGTTGCCGCTTTCACACCTACAGCTGATCCGTTGTCGATGGCAGCCTTGGCAGTTCCGCTAATTCTTTTGTATCTCGCTTCAGGCACATTCGCATTACTAAACGATAAACGGCGAGATCGAAAGAATCCTGACCGTGTCTGACCCTCGCTGGGCCATAGTTGTTAATCCAACTTCTGGCCAAGGCAAAGGGGCAGTTTTAGGAAAAGTGGTAGCTGGTTATTTTGCGAAGCATGATTTGAAGTACCAATTAATAACTGGCATCTCGGCTCAAAGTGTTCAGAGTGATTTACTCAAATTTATCGATGAGAACCACGATTGTCCTGGTGTAATCGCTGTTGGAGGAGACGGTTTGGTTCACTTGGTTCTGCAAGTTGTTGTGCCTAAGAAAATAGCTTTCGCAGCAATTCCAGCAGGTAC
>Ga0079300_10000209_pt1 | contig 20749 bp, 19 predicted proteins | sample Wag4_2014_7_11_FD_74799 | JGI IMG/M metagenome (GOLD analysis project Ga0079300, IMG submission 74799) | Fresh water microbial communities from Ohio, USA - Utica-2 Time Series HT 2014_7_11 | ecosystem: Environmental > Aquatic > Freshwater > Water tank | place: USA: Ohio | collected 2014-07-11
GCAGAAAGAGATTCGGTGTCATCGTCTGCGTCGGCGTCCTCTTCAATTCTGTTAGAAATCCCATTCAATAATTCCAATTTTTTTAATGATTTTTCTAAATTGGAACGTTTGTCTAATCCGTTGAAAAGATAATCCGTTCCTGGTGAATGTTCATTGTGTTTTATTTGTCTATATATGTGATTTATTTTCCCTTTTACAACATCAATCAGTTCTTTTGTGGATTCTGTGAGGAGTGGTTCTTTTTCAATATTTATTGGTATTGTCAATAGAGAAACTGCAAAGAAAATCAGGAATTTTCTTTTTGTATATGTTCCGGAAGAGAATTTCAACGAAAACAAATACAACAAACTTTCAATGACTGTTTTTAGCAACTTTTTTTTTCTGGAGATGGCTTCTTTTATAATGGCTTCCCAAATTAGCCAAACTGGATCCATTTGCAAAGGTTCTGGAATAAAAACTCCATTAAAGGTTCTCCTTTTGCAAACTAATCTTACTCCTTTTTTGAGACTGCATTTATAATGGTCCATTGTCCATTCAACCCAAAAACAGCTTGAATATGTGTTACCCCCATCTTTTGAAATTTGATAGCACAATTCGTTAATGGCGATGTATAATTCTTTTGGGTCTTCTTCTCCGAATACATTTTCTAGATATTTCACATTTGGTGCAGTATAAAGGTCTCTTATTGCTGAAATATCCCTATTGGCTTCTATAATTTTTATGTCGGCGGATGCGTTGCTTTTTTTAGCCAAGCATATCATACAAATAACTTCACAAACTAGATGTCTAATTTTGGTATTATTTCTTGCAGTCAATTCCAAAGCTCCATATTGTTTTATGATGTCTACAAAAAGTCGGATTCTATTTTCTAGGTAATTTGCTATTTTTGGGTTAGCGATGTGTATGTATTTAGCATAATAACAAATAATAGTATCCCATAGGTCTAGATAATGTGCTGAACATACTATTTCAGAAGACCAATAACAAGCTTCTTCAATTTTATTTTCTTTTAAGCATTTTACTAGATTCGCTTTAACTTCTGATAATTTGTAGCCGGAAAAGGTGATTCCTTTAAATTCTTTTTCGGTTCTAATGTCATTTATTTCAAACTGCACATTCATTACTTCTAATTTATAATGTATATTTTATACAAAAAAAATACATCTAATACATATATGAAGGAACTTGTGAAAATGTATTATGACAGTACCACTTGGTGTAAAGCATTGTTCTTTATTTCTATAATATTATGTGTAGTACTTACAGTTAAACTAGTTAAGGAACCGGTTCCTTTTTCTGAATCAGTGGAAGGATTTGAGACAAATCAGAATTTTGAGATAAAAATGAATGACCAGATCTACGACTCTTTTTATGCAAATATCTATGATAATCTTGTATTCAATGAGATAAAAACAGAGTATGAGGTGGGGCAGATAATAAATACAACGACTCCAACAAGTGAAAGTTTAATATTGGATCTTGGCTGTGGAACAGGAAACACGATGCACACATTTGTGCAAAAAGGTTATAGTAATATAGTTGGTGTAGACAAATCCAAAGATATGATTGAAAAGGCCATAAAAAAATATCCGGATTACAAGTTTCAAATAGCAGATATTATGAATATGGAGGGATTTCCTTATAATGATGGAACTTTTACACACATCTTATGTCTATATTTTACTGTTTACTATATGAAAAACAAAGAGAAATTTTTCAAGAACTGTTTTCAGTTGTTGCAACCTGGTGGATTTTTAGTGGTTCATTTGGTTGACAGAAATCGGTTTGATCCCATTTTGCCACCAGGAAATCCTTTTTACATTGTATCTCCCCAGAGTTATTCCAAAGAGCGTATTACACAAACCAATGTAGACTTCAATGGATTTAATTACAATGCAAACTTTGACCTAAACAAAGAGACAAACATAGCAACATTTGAAGAAAAGTTTAAAAAGAAGATTACGAATCAGGTGCGAGTAAACAAGCACACTCTCTATATGGAACCGATTGCACAAACTCTGCAAAAGGCTCAAGAAGTTGGTTTTATTACACACGCCATAATTGATATGATGAAGTGTGCATATGACTACCAATATTTGTATGTCCTCTATAAGCCTTTTTAGAGTACCAAAAAATCGGTACTCTTTCGACGCCCCACCCACAAAAAAAGAAAATTAAGTAGTAACATCTGTGGTGTGATCATACCACGTTTGCTCTCCTTCATCCCAACACAACAATTGCATTCCAGGAACATCCGAAGTGTCCGATGGATAACACTGAATATTTGTTGTTTTATTTACAACTACCTGACCATCTATGGTAATGTCGCAGGTGGGTATTACAGTTGTGTTACATAACAAAACTCCACCACTAGGAGCCACATAATTCTCTGGTTCTTCTGGGTCAACCGGAGGAGGATCAAATGTATCTGCAGTAATATCTCCGATTGGTGGTGGGGGAACAACAATGTCAATTGGTGGAGTATCGTAAGCATATTCTGGAATATCCACGACCTCGGATGGTTGGTTTGATGGGAATGTATCGGGGTTGTATATGCAATAGGTGTTTGTACTTGTTGGGTCTCCGCCTACACTTATGAGAGTTCCGCCTATTCTGAGAAGAGAACCTGTGTTTGGACTTGCAATTTTCTCTGTTTGAGAGGCATATGTTTTTTTGTTATTAGTCCATTCTCCCCGAACTTTTCTAGAATATATTTGGGAGTTGGTCAATGGATTTTGATTCTTTTTGTATTGCAAAATATTTCCCTTGTTTTTCATTTGAGGGCTGTTCTGAAATTCTTCCAATGTGGTTGGAAAGGGAATATCTTGAAAAGAACATCTGTATGCTCGACCAAAATTTTCCGGTTTTGGATCCGCAGATGGAACATAATTTATTAATTGATAGTAGCAACGCATATTATATTGTATATAAGATAATATGCAGTGGATGTATGTGTTGAATTGCAAAATAATATTTACTCGATGTAATCTTCTTCTTCTAACTCATCTGTGATAATGAATTCGGAAACCGCTATTTCCAAAGAAACATCATCTCTCTCTTTTTGAGCCAAATCTTTCTTTTTTGAACTTCCCCCGCCACCACCTCCACAGAGGTCTTTCTTCTTCTTGCTTCCTTTTTTTGTGGAAGGTGAATCTTCGTAATCTTCCTCATCGATATCTGAATAAACTGTAGAAGAATCGTCATCGTCTTCCTCCTCATCTTCTTCTGAAATTTCATTTTCTTCGTCAGACAATGGCTGAGTAATTTCCTTTTTTTTTGCAGAACCCGAAAGTTCTGAGTTCGAAATGTGGGAGGATGCGGATGTTGCCGAGGATGTTGCTGTTGATGATGATGCGGATTTCTTTGAAGAAGACGGAATCTTTTTGACTTTTTCGTCAACAACGAATCCATCTTTTAAGTATCCCTCTTTTGTTTTTCTGTGAGAAGGAATACTGTCTAGTTCATCTTTTTCCATTTCATCTTTTTCTGCAGTATCCTTTAGATTTTCAAATCCTCCATAAAGTTTGTTGTAAACCGCATTCCACATTTCAATAGTAAGATTGATTGGTTCTGTTTCGTTTTTATATCCTGCTAACAAACACGTTCCAAAATAGAGAACACTGTCTACCGGTGGTGGAAATTCGTATTTGTTTTCTCCCATAGCAGTTCTGGAATCTGTTTTTGCAAATAGAGAGATGTAATAGGTGGTTCCTTCAACTTTGCCTTTCCAAGTATGTTGTTTTTTAAAGTTTGAAGGGCTTTTGTATCCGCATTTTTTGTAAAAGTCTTCTTCGCAAAATTCTTTTATTTTGAGAGATTTAATTGTTCCATTTTTTTCAACAAGTAGGACGCTAGTCATTTAGAATTTAACGACGAGGCTTTCTTTATATTATTTTATAATTTCTTTTATGCAAGGGAAACCGGTTTGTTTGCAGTTGTTAATCTACAGTTTATTCTGTAATTTGTTGCCGATGGAACCACATTAAATGTCCATCCCATTGGTGCAGTAGTTCCTGTAATAAGTTGTCCATTATTAAAAAGAGATTGAGCATTTGATCCATTTCCATTGAAAATGGTATTTAATGAAGTAACATTGTTTGTGTTCCATATGTTTCCAGAAGTTGTAAGGCTTTGATTGAAAAATGGACAATATTGAAAAGTGTTTGCCATATTTGTGACATTTGCAGTATTCCACAAAAGTGGAGAAGTTCCAGGAAGTTGTTTCTGAATAAAGAGAACTTGACCAGCTGTTATGTTTGTCATTCCAGGAGTTCCGACAGTTAATGTCAATGTTGTTGTTCCTATGATTGTTATTGCACTTGCAATAAATATAGTGGATGTTCCAATAAGGATCACATCTCCAATTGCTAAACTTGTGAGATTGAATGTTGCTCCAAGACAACTGAGAACTGCTGTTATGCTTGTAAACGAGGCATTGGAAAGAGTGATGTTGGCATTGGCGATCTCTTCTCTTCCTAATTCCCCATTATTAAATTCCATTCTACCAGAAAAGGCATTTGTATTGGAAACAAAACAACTTTGTAAATTTACAACATTTTCCAAATTCCAAGAATTTAAGTTTTGATTAAACATACGAGCACCTGACAACATACTCTGCATAACACAATTTGAAACTCCAGAAGTGTTGACTAAGTTTGTCATAGGTTGATTGAACATAAAAGCATTTTGAAACATCTGAGTAAAAACAGTGCATAAAGGAGCGCTCCAGGTCAATGGTTGATTTCCATTGTTGTAATTTGACGCGGAAGAAAAAACAGTTTGAAGCGTTGTAAGAGATGACACATTTAAACTATTTACATTTTGATTGAATGACCTTGCGCCAGAAAATAATGAAGTTATGCTTATTAAAAATGGAATACTCCAAGAAAAAGGTATCAATGATGTATTGATGTAATCCCCGTTGTTGAAACTAAAATTGCTTCCGAAACAATTTGAAATATTTATATTCATAGAAAAAGAAAAGTTAGTAGTTTGATTAAAATTATATGCATTTTGAAACATATTCAACATAGTTATATTTTTTGTCATATTCCAATTCAAGGGGTTCTTTCCAAAGGGTGCTTTTGAAACCGTTTTTATTAATCCGATGGCTATGTCTATTCCCAAACCGGTTACAAATACGACATTAGTGTCATCCACCACTGTTTGAATTGTTGGAGTGTATGTAACACCATTCGCATATATATACAAGACATCTCCGACGCTGACACTGGTTAAAAATGTAGCACCAGGACAAGTTAATGTTTTTGTGATATCGACATAAGAAGAGGTTGCCGGGGTTGTATTAATAATGTTGACAGGTTTAGCCAAGTTAACTGGATCGTTTGTTGATATTGGTATTCTTGTGCATATAATATTTGGAGCGGTCGCCCCATCATTTATTGCAGTAATTGTTACTGCAGAACACAATGTTGAAGTGTAAATAAAAACGACATCTCCAACTGAACAAGAGTATGCAAACACAGCTCCTCCATTTTCTATTCTTATTCCGGTTGTTATGTCTACAGTATTAATACTATGTCTTGTTATTGTTTGTAGTGTTGTATTTTGCCCATTATTAAAGTTGTATGCATTAAGGAACATATTATCTGATTGTGTTACAATTCCAAGATCCCAATTTCCTATAAATTGATTGAACGCACGAGAAGCATTGAACATACTAGTCATATTTGTAACTTGGCTTGTTGTCCAATTAAGGGGATTATTGTTCATAACTGTAAGTTCTCCATTGTTAAAAGAATATGAATTTTGAAACATACTTGCCATATTTGTTACATTTGACATATTCCAATTTCCTACATTTTGGTTGAATAAATAGGTTCCGCTGAACATACTCAACGCAGAAGTTACATTTGACATATTCCAAGAAGTAAGAGGTTTTGTTCCGAACGGTGACTTTGAAATAGCGTTTACATTACCTGCAGTAACATCTGAAACCCAACTATCACTTATAATAATATTCGTATTGTCTACAACAGTTTGAACCGTTGTTATAAGAGGAGAACGACTGAAATAAATCAAAAGAGGATCTCCACTACTTACTGTAGACAAAAAGGTTGCACCAGGACAAGTCAATGTTCTTGTGGAATTTACAAAAGAAGAAGTGGACAAGGTTACATTTGGTATGTTGCTTATTTTTGAAATATTGAAAATACTTCCTAGAGCAATATTTCCACCTAATGGTGTAGTAATCGTAAATTCGGTATCTGAACTAATAGAATCCACTACAGAAATAAAATTTCCTGTGCGTGAAAAAGATGTTAGATTTGTTACAAAATAAAGAACATCTCCGACCACAATATTAGACAATAATGAAGCACCACTGCAAGAAAAAAGGCGTGAGGAATTGGCATAAGAACAAGTAGCTGGGTTTACCGTTGGAACAGTAGTTACATCTCCATTATTGAATGAAAACGCGTTTAGAAACATAGAAGTAGTTTGGCAAGATGAAACAGAAGAAGTGTCTATTAGGTTAGTAAGAGGTTGGTTGAATTTACTTGCTGCCTGAAACATACTTGTGAACCTTGTGCAAAGAGGCGCGTACCAATTTTGGATGGAATTACTACCACCATTGTTGAAAGCAGTAGCATTAGTAGAAGACACTTGAAACATACTTGTCATATTTGTTACTTTTGACACATCCCATCCTCCAATATTTTGATTAAAAACTGTTGCATTTTGAAACATAGAATTCATCAAACATCCAGTTACGCCAGAGGTGTTGACAAGATTAGTCAATGGTTGATTGAAATTTGAAGCCGAGGCAAACATAGAAGAAAAATTAGTACATATTGGTGCTGACCAGTTTTGAATGTCCGGGCTTCCTCCATTATTAAATTGAGTAGCAAGCGCAAACATACTTGACATATTTGTAGCGCAAGATACATTCCATCCTCCAATATTTTGATTAAATACAGAAGCTTGGTTAAACATTGTTGTCAGTACACAACTTGTTACTCCACTGGTATTCACTAAATTAGTTAAAGGTTGATTGAACGCATTTGCTTTATAAAACATATTTGTAAAATCGACGCATAAGGGTGCACTCCAATTCTGTATATCAGGGCTTCCTCCATTATTAAACACGGTTGCAGTATTAAACATATTGTCCATATCAGAAACTCTTGTCACATTCCATCCACCAATATTCTGATTAAAATCATCTGCATTGACAAACATCAAACCCATAGTGCAAGTTCCACTCAACCCAGATGTATCTACTAAATTTGTAAGAGGTTGATTGAAATTTGAAGCACCACCAAACATATAATTAAAGTTCGTACATAATGGAGCATACCAATTCTGTATGTCTGGACTTCCACCATTGTTGAAGACAATTGCCAAATAAAACATATTATTCAGCAAGGTTACATTTGATACATCCCAACTTCCAATATTTTGATTAAAAATATCTGTTTGTCTAAACATATTTGACATATCTGTCACACTGCTTGTGTTCCAACTATTTAATGGTTGATTGAATGCCACCGCTAAATAAAACATACTTGCCATAGTGGTTACACTACTGGTATCCCAAGTATTTAACGGCTGATTGAATGTGGATGCAGATTGAAACATATAACTCATATCAGTGACCCCACTGGTGTCCCAACTTCCAATATCTTGATTAAAAATAGTTGCTTGTCTAAACATATTTAACATATTAGTTACACTACTTGTGTTCCAACTATTTAATGGTTGGTCGAATGATGTCGCTGAATAAAACATATATGCCATAGTGGTTACACTACCCGTATCCCAAGTATTTAATGGTTGATTGAAGGCTGTTGCAGATTGAAACATAGAACTCATATCCGTTACTCCACTGGTGTCCCATCCACCAATGTTCTGATTAAATGCTGTTGCAAAATAAAACATATAAGCCATATTGGTTGAACTACTTGTGTTCCAACTTCCAATGTCTTGATTAAATGCGGAAGCTTGTCTAAACATTCTTTCAAAATTAATTACACTTGATACATCCCAACTTCCAATGTCTTGATTAAAAGATGTTGCCAAATAAAACATATAAGAAACATCTGTTACATTTGACACATCCCAATTATTCAAAGGTTGGTTGAATGCAGTTGCTTGTCTAAACATATATGTCATACTAGTTACACTGGATACATCCCAACTATTCAAAGGTTGATTAAAGGATGGCGCCAAATAAAACATATATGCCATACTGGTTACATTTGACACATCCCAAATATCTAGTGGTTGATTGAATGCAGTTGCTTGTCTAAACATATTAGTCATATCAGTGACATTGGATACATTCCACATATTTATTGGCTGATTAAAATTCGCATTTAAATAAAACATTCCAGCCATACTAGTAACGTGTTGCATATCCCATAAAAACATATCAGAATTGAAATTACCAATAGAAGAAAAAGAATATTCCAAAGTAGTTCCCGGATATATGGTTGGTGCGTTTGCAAAAATGTCAAAGGTTAATTCATTTAAACCTTGGAATTGATATCCCTCTTTTCCTAATGGAATGTCTCCAAACTTATATATAGTTAGGTTTGTTGTGTATGTGTTGAAAAAATTAATAATAATATCCCCATCTTCTTTAAAGGTCAACCCGTCATTGCTATTGACATCGTAGACATTATAAAACACACTTATGATATAATCATTTCCTGTTTTTTGAACATCTATGGTGTATGTAATGTCTCCATTTTTCACATTTATGGGTATTGGTATGTCATTTATTTGAAAAAGATTTTTTGAAGATTTATATTGTTTTAGTGAGGGGTCTTCTAGAGGTGGTTCTTCCACCAGTGGGGCTTCTATAAAAAAATCTTCAGGAAGTGGCTCCTCTATAGCAGGGTCTGAGGTCTCTAGTGCTTGCACCTCTGGTGGTTGAAAAGAAAACAAGGCTGTGGTATTTTCTGTAAATCCAAAAATAAATGTTCCAGAAAATAATATGGGTCGTTCTCCTCCATTTTCATCAAAATTAAGATTAAGATTACACTCTTGTCTACAAAGTTCTTCTTTATAATAAAGTCCTCTTTCAATTTGAGAAAGATTTTTGTTTATTGTTTCCACGTTTAATTGCAGAATTCTAGTGCTTGAACTAACTGCTCCCTGTTTTGAAAATTTATAATTATTCGGTTTATAAACAACTTTTCCGCAATCCGTGTTTCCTTCAATGAGAGTAGAGGCACTATTGTAAATAGAATCTATAGTTTGAATATATTGTTCATAAGGCATTATAGTAGACAACGCAGAAATGTATTCTTTTATATCATTAAGTTCAGACAAAGTTGCATATTGTTCTAATGTGATTTTGTTTCCATCATATAATTCTTTTGAAAGACCATTTAAAAAGTAATCGATTTCAGATTGGTCAACTACAAAATTTGGGTTACATTGCCCAACATATTTATATTGGAATTGTTTTGCTAAAGGAGACCCTGGTTTTATTTGGTTCAGCAATTGAATAGAAATGAAAGGATATGTTTCTAATATCTGAACTATTCCAGGATCCGAACCGGATAAATAGTTAAATTGTTTTTGTTGAAATGTCTTGCATCTGTTATAAAGTTTAGCATATGTTGTTTGATAATATTTTTTGCTAACAAGAGTTTTTGGAGGGAGAACCATTTTTTCTGCTTTGAATTGGTTGTTGCAACATAAATCTGTAGACATAACAATTCTTTCTGGAGTTTCTGTCAAGCTATCAATTGGTAGAGTATTGTCTACCATAGATATTCCGTGACAATCATAGCAGTCTGCAACCATACTGTTGTGTGTTTTGTTATCTTTCACTGAATATCCTCCAGGTGAATCCATTAAATGGCTCATCAATCCATTATTTTTTCCTCCGAGAGAAGATCCTTGAGAAGATTTTACAGCTCTATTGAGATTGTATGCGATGTCTGGAGTGTTTTGCAACAGCTCATCGTAATTGCCAACCCTCGGTTGAGTTCCTCTGCGGTAATGTTGCAAAGGTCTAGGTAATCCAAATCCAGTAGGAAAGCAGTTACCTGGATCTTTGTTTGTCAATGGTCGAATGTGTGTGGGAGTCATTCCGTTTGGAATGCTAAATGGTCCTTCTCCTTTCCAAGTTTTATATCCTCCTTGTGGAAGATGGTTATTGTATTTTTTGAATCCGGTGGGATAAAAAGCGGATGACATTATAAATAATGTATATAATAAGTTATAAAGTTTATAAAATATAATAATATAATACAAGCAAATGGAAATAAAATTAAAATCAGTTTGTTATGCAGTGTGCTGTTGTAATGGAGATTTAGATCATTATTTTTTCTGGTTATGTCCAACAGTTTATGAGTTTTGTGCAAAGTATGTCTACAGAGAGGTTCAAGAACAAACGGAGGAGGATATAATGTCTTCTTCTAAAGTGTAGGTTTTTATGTAATACCGACAAAGTCTTCATAAATAATCTACAAGTTAAGATAATAGATATGTATTTTTTGATATTTCAAACAATTATTCTTTCGGTTCTTTTTATTTTTGTTGTCCACAATATAATATATTTTTTCAAAGACAATTTAACGATTCCAAAAACAAAAGATTTAGTGAGTCTTACAGAGAAAAAGTACGAAGAGATATATAATGTAATGAAAAGTAGCCGAGTTGCAAAGGACACCTACGAGGACTACGAAGATGATGACACAAGAAGTGTAGATTCTTCAACTACCTTTATAGACAATTTGCCATCTGCTCTAGATATGAAGCAGGAATTGAAGAATTTTTTGAAGATGCACCAGTGATGTTAGAGATATTATTAAAAGTATATAAAGACCGCCACAACAAGTCTCTTTAAAGACAAAATGAATGCCTTTAAAATTCCCAAATCTATATGTGTTCCAACAGTCGAAGAATCCACTGCAAATAACTATCCATCGCAACCAAAACCAAAAATTGTAGAAAAAGAAAAATCCGATAAGAGACAAGAACGGAGATTGCAAAAAGAAATAGAAAAAATGGAAAAATCAAAAGTGATGAAAGAGTTGAAAGAAATAAGAGAATTAGAAAAAATGGAAAAAAAACAAATGCAATCTCAAAATGTCCATATGCAATTGAACCAAAATAAATCCACACCTCACACTCATCCTCATCCCTCTCCTTCTCCTTCTCCTTCTCCTTCTCAACAAGAGAGACCACGCACACAATACCAACACCAAAACCAACACACCCACACAAACAATTATTCATCCAATCCAAGACCGCAATCCAAACACCCAACACACTCACAACATCCATCACACCAACCACCTCGCCCAGACAATTTGCCATTAGATTATCATTTAAGACAACAACGCGTAACTGATAATCCAAAAAAGATTCCAAAATTTGATTTTATAAAAGTAATTCCAAAGGGAATTGAATATGCGATTTATCTGCAATCAAACTCCATTATATTTTGCAATATGAATTCATCGATTCCTTCTGCGACTATTGCACATAAATCAAATATTAGGAATGCTCTTCTTTTTGCTACTATGGTTAATCAGGGTTTTTGTGTGATTACAAATATTATTTTTTATAATGGACATACTTTGTCTACATATGGAGAAAGATTAAAGTGTATTGCAAGTATATTTGAACAAGGTGTTCTATCAAATATCAACAGCAGTTCAAATGCAATATTCTCAGACATCACATTCAGTGTAAATCATTTGTTTAATAGTTGGACAGAATTCACTAGAGAAAGTCTACACATTCCTTATGAAATAAAGCATCTAGAATATTGTTTTTATGGAGAAAATCTCAATAGACAAACGGACCGATACATCTATATACTTAACAAAAAGAACTTAAAGAAACAGCCCAACAAAAACACCGATCTGGTTCACACTACATCACGGGAATTTCGCGTTGATCATTCGATTGAAGAGGCAATAACAAAAAAGACTCCACTCCTCGATTTTAAAGAATGCATTCTAAAAAATATTCCATACTTTAATATAGTTGGATATAGTCACTTGGACAAACAAGAAGAAAGCGATGAAGAATAATTTCGCGTTTGTATTCAAATTTATTTCCAAAAATAAAATATCTACTCAATATATAATGTCTCTTTACCCAATTAATACACTCACCGGAGTGAGCTATTCAACTGTAGGAGGAAATAGTTATGCAAATGTAGACAACTCAAATCCTCAACCATTCACTGCAACTGGACCAGATAGTGACGCACAGTTTAGAGGAGCCAATGTCGCTCCAACTCCAATGAAAGGAGGATACACATACCGAAGAAAAGGAAAAAGGGGAAATGTGAGAAGCGCTAAGAAACACCACACAAAACATCAGTCACAATCCATATCCTCTGTTCTAGGAATGGACATTCATACCAGACACAAGGCTGGTGGAAAATCTTTTAGAAAAAAGCACAAACACTACGGAATGACTCTTGGAAGAAGTGGGGGGAGAAATAGAAAAACGAGAAAACATCGCCGAAGACGAATGAGAGGAGGAGTTTCTCCATTTCCAGATGGATACTCATTGGGAGGTCCCTTGAATCCTATGCTCTCTGCATTGGCTAATCCCCCAGTATATCAACCTTATAACAACTAATTATGTTTAGTATTTCATTGTTCATATAAAAATAAAATACTAATTCTTTGTCTACAATATTAACGAGGTTTATATAAAAAATTCTTGAATGCGTGTTCGTGAGTAATTCTCCATTCTTGATCTTGCACTTTGTTCAATATTGCCTTGCACTCTTCTGAATAATTTTCATTTTTTTCCATAAGAGGAATGTATGCATCTGGAAAATAAGGAATATCCGTGCACATTTTTAACGCATTCATTCGGTAGATTTCCAGATTTGGATTGATGACTTTTGCGAATGAAGACAGGGCAGAAGAAACTTTTAAAACCACTTTACACTTGGATAAACACATCATATCAACCATCGCTTCTGTTGCATTGTTCTCAGGAGTCACAGTGTTTTTCCAAAACAAATAGCCATCTAAATTCCTGGAGGTGACAAAATTAATATGTTGATATTTCGTTCTCAAAGTTTCAAGCATATGATTCTCATCTGTTGCCAAAAAGACATTTGTCATTTGAGGATTTTCTTTAATGTAAGAATCAAAGATGACATAAAATTCATTTATAGACAAAGGATTGTTCATACCCCAGTCCATTGTTTTGTCAGTTCCTCTGAAATGAATACCAAGGTGTTGAGATAAATCAAATTGATCCACTATGTCGTATATTCTTTGCGGAATCTTAAAGTATTTGAAAAACAAATTGTGAATTGCAACAAAATCATCTCCTATCACCCATTGTGGAAATTGGGTTCTTAAATAGGTCAATGGAATCGGTATAACACCCTTGAACTCAGATGGATTTACATATTCACTGTTATATTCCAAGACATTCGGAAAAATGTCACCATAATTAACGGTAGTGACATCCCATTTCAATTTATTCACATCCACTTTCATATTTTCCAAAATTGGCAATGCTTCACAAAAAAATAAAAAAACCATTCCAAATAATCCCTCGGTCATTACATTCTTAGAAGATACGCAAATAATATCCATATTAATATTTTATGCAAAAATCTTTTTATATTTATTTATTTAGTTGAAAATTATAACAAGCATACACTTTTTTTACCTCCGGCAATTCCATTCTCTTCCTCACAGTCTGATTCAGATTCATCTCCATCTCCATCTCCATCTTCATCCATTAATGGATTTCGTTCAACTCTTGTATGTTCTGTAATCGTATATTTGTTTTTTCTATAGAATGCCTTTCTTTTTCTCCACTGATTTAAAAATATTTGGTGGCCGTCAATGATGTCTACAACAAGAGGAGAGGCGTGTTTATCTCTAAGGATTCTTCCAACAGCTTGTTCAATATCTGTTTTAGGAGTTGCCATAATAAGAGTAGTCAATGTTTTTATGTCGAGAGCTTCGGCCGCCATTGAGTAGGTTGCAATAATTACCTTGCGTTTCTCACTTTCTTTCAAGGCAGACTCTTTCATACCTCCGACATAATATCCCACATCTCCCCCACAGATTCTCCTAGTGCTTATCGATGTGTATAAATATTCCAACAATGATTTGTTGTGTGCAAGGATCATTATTTGTTGAGATGGATTTTCTTCAAATATCGCAGAAAGAATAGACAAGATGTACTCAGATCTTCTGTTATAATCACATAGTTTAGTAATCATAGAACTATATAAAGGATTTCCTCTTCCGTCGTATTTCATTTCATTGAAATCTTCGTCATCTACTCTGTAATGATACCCACGCACTGATACATTGTGTTGTTCTTCTCTTTTCCCTTTGTAAATAACATTTCCAAGAAACATTTTAATAACATTGGTGGTTCCGTCTTTTCTATTTAGAGTTGCAGAGAGTCCCAACATATATCTTGTAACTATTTTGAAGAGAGCACACGAGAAAGTTTGACTAGAAATATGATGCACTTCATCAATAATGGTAAACCCAAAACTATCAAAAATATCTGCAGGGTATTCCTTCATAGATAAAGATTGTAGCATACACAAAACGATATCTTTATCTTCGATGTCTATAATTTGTCCTTGTATTTTTCCAACACGTGCCATTGGCAAGAACTGTTGGATTCTTTCAATCCATTGATTCATTAGAAATTCTTTATGAACAATAACCAGTGTTTTTTTAGACAAGGCCGACACTAAATACAAAGAGCCTCCGGTTTTCCCCCAAGCGCAAGGCAATTCTAGCAATCCTGCAGTGGATTGTTCGGAATGGAAATAGGTGATTGCTTTTTGTATTACAGGTTCTTGGTAATCTCTAAGAGCCCCATTGAATTCAAGATGAATGTCAATTCCAGGTGTTATTTTTACTTCGACAGTATTACCGAATTTTTCTTTTCCGTAATATTGTGGCACATAGAGTTTTTTAGAACTCTCTCTATAAACAGGATAGGAGACTTGATTAGCAGTTCCAAACATCATTGCTGGTGATTTACCGGGACCTCCTCCCCCACCTCCAACAGGCATTGAGAAGGGTTTAATGGTGAGTTCTTTTTTAATTGCGGTTTCTTCTTTTGCAGTTAGGTTTGATTTGTGTATGGTGTAGCCTTTTGGTCCGATGTAATTTGGGATATTTGTGGTAGTGTTTTTTAGAGACTCTTGTGCTAGGGGAGAAGTCTCTTTAGATTTTTGTGTCTTTTTTAAGGGGTTGGCTGACATTTCTTACTTTTGTGTCTATATATTGTTGACAAGTCTTTATATTTATATTTTATTATATTTTCTCGACAAACTGTATAATGAACCAAAAGAATGTTGAACAAATGGTATTGGCTATTTTGTTGGTTGTCTACATACTCTTCGGAACAAGGACACCACGACTCATAGTGCAAATAGTAAATAGCGGAGTTGGTGTTGTGCTTTTACTCGCTTTTTGTTGGTATCTCCAAAAATACAATGGAACATATTTAGCGGTTCTAGGAGCGATTGCTTCCATCTTCCTCATTTATAGATCCTGGACATACAATTATCCACAACCTTCTCAACAAACTAAAGATGCACAATTCGCCGCCTATAATCACACACCCTACACTCTAGAACAAGAAATGGTTAAAATTATGCTTCCCACCAGTGATTTTTACACCTCACCTAGTTCTTTCGGTTACTCATTCAGACCTAAAATGGTAAACACTCATCACGCATCGCCTGTTTAATCTTAAGATAATTTACTAAGTTTGTAATACGTATACAATATTATTCCAGATATTATTGCATAAAAAATATACCATAGATATTTAACAACAGACGGATTGGATAACAGTTTTAAGAAAACTGGAGGGGTCACATTCATTTCTGATTCTGGCAAATCCATCTCATAATATTCATCACATTCCAAGAAATTAAAATCACTTCCTCCATTTGTAGACAAATTAGATCCACTCGGATTGTAGAAAAACTCGCTTCCCATACTTAGCTTACCTTTGTAAGGAGACACTATGATTTGTTTGAAAGTCTCATAGGTTTTGTTCGACATTGAAATGGAATTATTCAATCCATAATAAATTATGTGTGCATATTTGTTTTCAGAATAATAAAAGGGACCCTTCGGAACAAATTGCTCTAGACTAAAAGAAGGTATATTCAGATTTGTAAATTGAGTTTTAGGTTGCAACTCTGCAGTCTGCTTAATGATGTCATTTAATATCAGTGGTTTTGTAATCGATGATATTGTTATCGGTATAGAAACTATTAGTTCCTTTTGCAAATCTGCCCTATGTCTTATATAGACATTGGCATCTGCTTGAACACCATCATATGTAATATCAGATGGATATATTATCATCATATTGTATGGGGTATAATCAACGTCATTGAATTTTACAGGTTTGACAGAAGGAGTCCCTAAATTTATATTAAGGGAACTAGGAGTAATAAGTGATTGCAAGGTTACTTCTGTGTAATTGAAGTTGAACTTACATTTTAAATCACAGGTGTTGTCTGTTTGTTTTATATCCATAAAATAATTATATATTATATTATGGATAAAAATACATTAAATGGGATGATGGGATTGTTATCAAAACTTGAAAATAAAGTAAATGAGTTATCTCAATTACTTTCTGTAAATACAAAACCAAATTCAGCACAATCCTCAAACCTTGAAAATAATGTAGACAATGGGTCTTTTGAAAAAGGAACAGAGGAAAATACATATGCAGAGGCAACTTTTGTGCCAACCGCCATTGCAGTTAATGACTCGGGTGTTCCGGTAATCGATGCAATCGAGGCAACCGGTGATGATGAGGAGGATGATGCCAATGATTTTTACAAAATACTAAATTACATATCTAGAAATGTTTGATTCGCTGTTTTTCATATTTTCATCCTATTATAAAATATAATTAGTGTATAAATGCCTTCAAAAACAAAATACAGAAATAGAAAAAACAAAACTAGGAAATATAAAAACCGAACAAAAAGATGTAGACAAAGAAGAATGAGAGGAGGAGACCCCACTTCTGAAAATAAAGTTCCAGATAACTCAGAAGAGTCAAATGTTGAATCTCCACCCTCAACCGGATCTGTAGACAATAAAATAGATATGTCTACAAATTCAAATAATGAACAATCAACACCCACAACAGGAACTGCAATTGAAGGACAAGATAACCTAGAAAAGTCAAATGTTGAAGAAACATCCTCAATGGCATCTGTAGACACTAACGGAGATATGTCTACAAACAATGAAAAAGATAATGATATGTCTACAAATTTGAATAATGAAACTGAAAGTGAAGGAGAAGGGAACTCAGAACAACAATCAAATGGACAATCAACCTCAACAGAATCTGTAGACAATAACCTAGATATGTCTACAAACGAACTACAAAATATGTCTACAACTATTTATAAATATGGATCAACAGAATCAACAACTGTAAATGATATTGCAGGGAAAACCTATGAAGCTATAATCGGTGAAGATACTCCATTTATTGTTTTAATAGACGGAGTTGTAAATGAAAATCCTGAAAAGAATGCAATTATTCCACAAGGTAACTCCAGCATATCTATTTACACATACAAGTACAAGAACAATGTTGGAGAACCTCTTCCAGAAAATATTCCAACAGCGACAATAACTGATGATGACGTAATGGATTTCAACCCACAAGATGCGAACAATGTCAGTGAATTTGGAACTAAAATAGCAGAAAACTATTACATAGATGGACAAGGAGTATTGCGGGTATATAATGGCGAAAACAATATAAAGAAGGTTGTTTTAACGGAACTTCCCTCCACAGAATCCTTGAATTTAGAGGGGGAGGGGGATATGGAGAAACAACTTTCCGATGTGTTTTCTAATATTTTTCAAAAAATACAAACAGCTCTTCCTGAGTATATGATAATCAATTTTAACAACAATAGTTACATTATATCAAAAGAAACCCCTTACATAATAGTGAATAGTGAATAATGAATAAATAGATTTGTAGAAAATAACAAAATTTATTAATAAACCTTGTTATTATATAATGGAAGAAGCAACAAAACCCGAATCAGAATCTGAAGTTCAAACACCTCAGGGTCAAACTAATGTAGACAACCAGCAAGAAACTGCAACATTGGAAGAACTCTTTGAACTTATAAGAAAAACGAGGAATCTTTATTCAAACACAAAACTTTTATTAAACAAAAATAAGGAAAAATCTACTGATTCTTAAATACATTTGCAACATTATTTATTTGTTTCATATCCATATTGTTTAAAAGGCCACTGGCTTTTTCTAAAAAAGGAGTCATTTGACCAATGAGAGGTGCAAATTGTTTCATAGCATTTCCCAATTGTTCTTGCTGAATAAGCAACTGTTGTGTATCTTGTGACATTTTCGCGAATCCATCACTTCCTAAAATGTCATTATATGATTTCATATTCTGGGTTAATGTTGCCGCATAATTAACTTGGTTGCTATCAAATTCTGGGTCTTGATCTGCAGAGTCCCCACTGGTTTCTTTGCTTCCTTCATTTCCTTCATTATTTTCTACAGCGTCTTTCGTTTCATCCTCATTGTGTGGGGTAGGAGCAACAATATCACTTGATTTTTTATTTGAGGAAGGTTTCTTTTCTTTTTTAGAATCCGAAGTAGATTTTGGGTTCTCTGGTTCTTCTGTAGATTTTTCTTCGGTTTCAGAATCTGAAGAACCTTCAAATCCTTCAATTCTATACCTTAGTTTTATCCAAATAATAATCAATGGAATCCCCAAAACAAAGATCATATTTTTAGTTAAATTGTAAAGTATGAAAGCCATAAGAGCAAAAATAATAATCAAATCAAATCTGTTAATACTCAACAGATATAACCATTGCAATAGTGCAATTCCAAAAACGACATATAAAAGAACTTTGTTAGACAATGCCCGTTTCAGATTGAAGGGTATTTTCATTTATTATATTATAGAAACAGATAATAATCGAAATAATTTATAAAGTTATATCCAATCCTTGTATTTTTTTGATTTCTTCAAAACTTCTTCAATGTGGTAAAGATCTTTTTTGTGATTATGGGTGGGATTCTTTTTGGCGTCGGCCTTTAAGTATTTTTCCAATTGTGTTAAAGCCTCCGTTTCCTTATTTTTGATTTCCCCAATATGGCGAAAGCATTCTGCAGTCTTTCCTTTTTTTAGTTTATGCATATGCATATCTTCTTTAGAAAGCTTGTTTACAGTATCTAATCGGTCTGTTAATTCTCGGAACATATTTAGTTTTTGTCTAGATAAATGAGTTGAATCGGGTATTGAATGTTTCATAATAATTTAAAGATATATTATTATTTTATATAACTAATAATATAGAAGACAATGAACGAACCTCTCCTTACCCCCGATGAAAGCAGATACGTGATGTTTCCTATTAAGTATCCAGACATTTGGAAGATGTATTTGAAACAGGTTGATTGTTTTTGGAGGGCAGAAGAAATAGATTTGTCTAAAGATGCACAAGACTGGGAATCACTCAATGATGATGAGAGATTTTTTATTTCTAAAGTGCTTGCTTATTTCGCGGCAAGTGATGGACTTATCGTTGAAAATTTGGGAGAGAGATTTTTAAGTGAAGTTCAAAATGCCGAGGCAAGGGCTTTCTACGGATTTCAGATTGCTATGGAAAATATTCACAGTCAAACTTACAGTCTGTTAATCGATGCATACATCAAAGACGAATCCCACAAAACCCAACTTTTAGAAGCAATCAAACATTACGATTGCATAAAGAGAAAATCCCTTTGGGCACAAAAATGGATCAATGATCACACCAGCAGTTTTGCAAGAAGACTTGTTGCATTTGCTTGCATTGAAGGAATCTTTTTTTCAGGTGCTTTCTGTTCCATATTTTGGCTAAAGAAAAGAGGACTTATGCCAGGTCTCACTTTTTCTAATGAACTCATTTCGAGGGACGAAGCACTTCACACAGAATTCGCAGTTTTGTTGTATTCCAAACTTATGAATCCCTGCTCTAAGGAAGAAGTAATGGAAATCATTCGCGAAGCAGTTGAGTTAGAGTGTTATTTTATTATTGAATCACTTCCTTGCAGATTGATCGGTATGAATAATGATATGATGACCAAATATATCAAGTTTTGTGCAGACAGACTCAGCGTTCAATTAGGATATGATAAAATTTATAATGAGTCAAACCCTTTTGATTTTATGGATCTCATTTCTTTAGAAGGAAAGACCAACTTTTTTGAAAAGAAGGTTTCAGAATATGCTTTGGCAAACAACTCTGGAATTGAAACCGCGTTTGAAATGACAGAAGATTTTTAGATTGCTCTGCAAGAATCTGCAAGGGCTTTAATAATATTTTATTAATTTATAATGTACAAAAACATTGTTTATAAATTAATAGTAACGTCTATTGTTATTTTTGTTGTAGATTTATTGTGGTTGGGCACTGGAGGACAATACGCATTAAAAATAGCAGAAAATATACAAGGATCTAGAATATCAATGAATTATTATCCTGCAGTATTAGTCTATATATTTTTGGCTTATATGTTGTCGAAAACTAATAATTATACTGAAGCATTCCTTTTTGGAGTTTGCATTTATGGAGTATATGATTTTACAACTCTTGCGATATTTAAGAAATATAATTATTTATTTGCCATATCTGACACTCTTTGGGGAGGAATCTTGTTTGTTTTGTCAAAGTATATTTTGAGATTTCTCATATAAAAAAATATAATATGCGTTAATGATATATAT
>Ga0079300_10000212_pt1 | contig 20699 bp, 27 predicted proteins | sample Wag4_2014_7_11_FD_74799 | JGI IMG/M metagenome (GOLD analysis project Ga0079300, IMG submission 74799) | Fresh water microbial communities from Ohio, USA - Utica-2 Time Series HT 2014_7_11 | ecosystem: Environmental > Aquatic > Freshwater > Water tank | place: USA: Ohio | collected 2014-07-11
CCACCACCCATAGAACCACCACCGTCACCACCACCCATATTACTTTCGTGCAAGTATCTTGTTATTTTTTTTAAGTTATAATTGTGCTCCTGAAGATATCTAATTCGATTCTGTAGAGCGTTAATTCTTTGCTGCATTATAGCTGTAAAAGTTGACATATTTTTCCCCTTCAAGGTATTTATATAAAAATTTCATAAATACTTAAAAGGAAAAACATGACAACTTTTATAAAAGTTCTACAAGATAAACTTAAGGTTCTGGAAGCAAAATCACAGCAATTAGCTGAAAACAATTATCTTTTGCAACTAGAATGCAAAAAAGCAGGATTGCTCAATGAGAATTATAGACTAAGAAGAACTATTAACGAGAGAGCACAATACTCGACCGCTTTCCCTTATCCTGACGGTCTTCCTGATATAGACTATTCAGAAAATCCATTTTATTACCCACAGGGACCAGGAGGGCCACAAGCACCAGGAACTATTACTGGTACTAACCCAACAGATATTATAAACAATGCTTTGAGAAATCCAATTTTGATTGCTCCTCCCTCACCAGTTCCACCGAGCGATCCTGCATACGATCTTTATACTCAGGCATCTCAAATAATTTTACAATTTGCTCAATCCTTGTTTAAATTATTAAATAGCATGCCACAGGGAAATCCAATGTTACCTGGAATAATGAACGGTGATTCTAATTACATTAATAATTTTGTTTTGCCACAAATTAATAATGCTTTGAATTCTGGTCCAAATGGTGGCGTTAATTATCCAGCTCTTCTTGGTATAATTAATCAGCTAGAACAACAGTACCCAGGAAATGGTTTTGGTAATTATGCAAATCAGATACAGGGAATTTATAACCAAATTCAGTCTTTATAAACTAAAAAATTTAGTTTGACAAAACTCCTTGTTGGTGCTACACTTCGCTGTGTAGGCGATCAACAAGGAATTTTGTTTTAATAGAGTATTAATATACCTAAATATTATATGAGAAAAAACAAATATATCTTCAGTAGATCTGCATTTGAAAATACAAGAAGAACCATCAACGAAATGAACAGCGTTTGTGGAGCTAGAAATGGAATTATAACAATAAATTCAATTCTAACCGACAACATGAAAAGCGCAATGAGTTCACTTGGTTTTGAGTATCTTTCAAGTGATGGAGAAATGAAGCACCATTTCAAGTCTCCAAGAGGAAGCGAAGAAAATGGAATGGACGGAGAGATGATTCAGGGGTTCATGCACGATAGAATGGATCCTAAATTTACGGAACAGGGAGTGGTTGATTCCGTAAACAGACAATTGATGGCTCCACCAAGAAGAACAACATTGAATCAGAATCCTTCAATGTTTGCTGGTGAACAGCCCGATTCGTTTATGGTCAATCCACAAGATCCTGACCAGATCATGAAGAGACTTCGCGGAATGAGATAATGCTTTCTGATAAATTTTGGATTAATCGTAATGGAATTCAGGTCTGGGTTGCAACTAGTCATTTGAAAACTGTTGCAGACAGACCTGATTTTTTTTGTGTGGATGCAAATGAAGCAAAGAAAATTTATTTGCTTTATACTGAATTGTATGGAGATGAAACAGAGTTTTCAAGTAAATTTGAATATTATGACGAAAATTCTCTGAACAAATTAAAACAAATAAAAATGTTTGAACAAAAACTTTATGATGCTGGTTTTGTGTATGGTGAATACGACGAAAAAACATTGACTCTTCGTTCAACCAGTGAATATGCAATGCATTCTGCATTGAAAAAGTTAGTATTGATTGAATCAATCTCAAATCTTTCTTTGATGCTTGATACAAAAACTTCTTTATTTGCTGTTCGAAAATTCATAACTCCAAATGAAATTTTTTATTATTTAAATGAAAATATTTTTCCCAGAAAAGGAAAGTATTATTTTCAAAGACCTAAACAAAATAAACCGAAGTTTAAATTTATAAATATTCTATATGCTTCGAAAACCAGATCCAACTCTACCAGCAGTAAAGTTTAACAGTAGACATAGCTTTCGAAGCCTTTGTGAGAGCTATGTTCGTTTGGTAGAAGCACCACTTCCGACATCAAAAGTAAGACCAAAAAGACCATTTGGTGCAGCTGGAGGTGGAGGTTTTGGTGGAGGACCATCAGATGCTGCCAGCGTTCTTTCAAAGATTGGAACTGGCCAGACTCAAGGTAAAGCATATGATATAGAAAAGGGTGCTTTCTATGCAGCTCTTCCTTCTGCAATTTCTCAAATTGCACAAGAAGGAAAGTCAGCATCTGAAGTTCTTGGAAATGTTCCTGGTGCTGGATTCTTGGATAAAATAGCTCCTCTTCTAAGAGCAGGAACAATTTACGGAGCAGCAAAGACAGTCGGTGAAGATCCTGGATTCAGAAAAGAAGTTGATGATTTCTTGAAGAAAGATGCAACTGGTTCTAGAAGAAGTTTTGGAGGTTCATCGACACCAGTTGGAACAAATCCAGCAACACAACCAGTAAAGCCACCAGAGGCTTCACCAATGAAATTCAGAGATCCAAAGGAATTTTTTGATGATCTTGAAGGCGAAGAAGATCCTCTCAAGAGAAAGAAGAAAGAGCAGAGGCCATTTGGTCTTCCATCGACATCTCCTTCCTCTTCTCCACTTGGTGAACCAAAAGTTCCTGATTCTCCCCTCTGGATGTAAAGATGGCTTCTGCAAGAAGAACAGTTGCAAGACAAAATGCAGCTAAAAAAAAGAAGTCCTTGTTCAAGGCTCTCAAGGCAATTGAAGAAGCAAGAATTGCCAGACTTCCAAAGACAGAACCAGAGATTCCAAAGAGTGAACCTGTTGATATTGAGACATCACCAAAGCCATCATTCATAGAATCTTTTGATCAAAAACAAAAAGAAATTCAAGAAACCATTCTTCTTGAAAATCAAAAAAATAATTCGGAAATACTTGATAAAAAACCAAGAACAACTGTTCCTGAAATTGATAAGTTCGGTACTAAGAACATATTTACGAATGATCCTGGCGTAATCACAAATCTTTTGGAAAAGCATATTTGCACAGTTGAATTCGATAGAGTTACAAAACCTTATGGAAAAAGAATTATTAGATGCAGTACAAGTCCAAATTTTGTTCCAAGATTAAAAGGATTTGGAAATTATAATGGATTAATCAAAGTGTGGGAAGTTGAAGAAAACAGATGGAAAAGTTTTTATGCAAGTACAGTAAATAGAGTAAGTTATGATGTTGAGCCTGTTGGTGTTAAAGATCAAGAAAAGGTAAAAGAACCATCAGATGCCGCAAGAGATGCCATCAGAAGACTCGATGAAATGAGAACCAGACGTAGGCTAGAGCAAGATAAATAATACATGGCAAAGACTAATACTGATCTTGAGAAATTAATAGCTCAAGCAAAAAGAGCCATTGATTGTTATGAAGAATATCTTCTTGACAAGAAAGATTGGAGAGATCTTGCCAAGACTATGTCATGTTTAAGGAATACTATTGAAGATATTGAGGTGAAAAAATATGGGAACACATAGAAAATGCTGTTGTGATATAACTGAATTAGATTGTCGGTGTCCTGTTTATCCAACTTGGTGCTTTGGTTGGCAAGGTTGGTTAGGATATGCCGGTGATGCAACTACAATAACCCAAACAAATGGTAGATGGACACCTCTTTGGTTTACTTCTCCATACTACGATTCAAGAACAAGTCTTTCATGGCAAATCGGTCTTACTCTTTATAACTTTAATAATTTAAAATTAGACGGCACATCAGTATACGAAAAACCTCCCCAGGGAGCAGTTCCTGGAGCTACTTATTGCGCGTTTAATGAACCCGCAAGAACATCTGTCGCAAATAATCCAGCAGCAAGCCAAGATTTTCCATTCAGACTTCCTCCTAAACCATCTTCTACTGATAATGATTGGTGTATTCCTTATAATTATCCTGCACCTGAATGGATTGGTACTGGCGGAAGACCCGGTAACAATAATAACGAAGTGACCATAATATGGCCAATAATAAATGCAGAACAGCCACAGGATGGGAGTGATTGGGATTTTACAATGGGATTAAACGATTATTGCTGTTCCGATTTTGTTATTGGAGAAGAGTGTACATTTTCTGAAGAATCAGCATTTAAAAATGCAGATAAATTATGTTTGGGTTTTGAGATTCAAGGAAATTCATCTCTATTGGAAGAAATGTGGAGAGGATTATCTGGTATTGGATTCGGAACAAACGGTGTTTTGGGTTCTCTTCTTGGAAATGCTACAAGCACTGGAAGATGGGCCAAGAGAGTATATTCAGAAAATGGCGGTGCTTTAAAAGCACTTAGATTCTTTGCAGATCCTAATGTATGGGGCTATAATGTCGCTACAACAACAGCTGGTGGTCGTGGTATTCAAGGACCATTCCGGTTGATGGATGGGGCAGCGATGCGTCCATCTGGTACTTGGAATAATCATAGAGCAATATTCACTCATACAGATTGGGGCAAAGAAAATGGAGTTTATCCGACTGTAAGAGATTGTTTTTGCAACACTTCTTGGCCAGAAGCAGGATCTTGTACCACACAAGAAGTAGAAGTTACTATTCCGGCAAGTTCTTTATGTGGAGAAGGAACACTCACAACTAAATGGCCAGTTCCTCTTGCTGGTTATCCCATAGGAAAAGGTTGTATGTATGCTAAGTCAAATACTTTATTATACTATTTGTATGAAAATCCAGAACCAGTTTATCCGTTTGATAGAATTGATGATTCGGATGTTAATACTAGATATTGTGACGAAAATTGTCAGTGTGTTCCAGCAAGAAGTGTTAATGGTGGATCTTGTGGTCAAAGCCAAATTGCCTTTTTCCCAGGAGAAGCTAGAGCCAGAGTTGGGTGTAGAGGATTTTATGAATTTGGAAATGGTAGCGTTGAGCCTTGTGATGGGTATGTTTATGTTAACTGGTCTAGTGAAAACTGGGCATTACAAGATTGTGATTGTGCCATACAACCAGTAGATTGCAATAAATGTAATATACCAGGTATACCTCAACCAGAACCATGTGAACCACCTCTTGGTTTCACTAAGCCAGAGCCAAATTCTTTGAAACTTATACCCGGAACAAACGAAGCAACATTTATAATAAGTGTTGGAGATCCAAATATAATACAAGTTCCTAGCGAAAATTCAAGTAATGAAAATTCAAATAATGAAGATTCAAGTAGTCTTGTGGGTCCGGGTGGACCTGGTGGTGGAGTTGGTGGATTATGTGGCACTTTAGATAATCCTTGCGTATGTGATGAACCTCCACCACAATGTTATTGTTATGGCCCAGTATACGATGGGGAGGGATCAAATTTTTGCTGCTGTGGAGGATATTCAAGTTTAGCAGAGGCTGGAAATTGTTATGATAAAAATGGCGATGTATTTTCGGGCGCACGCCCAACTTGTGCGTGTTATGAAGAATATTGTAGTGGTTGGCCAAATTCATGCGGATCTATTTGTGGTTATTGCCCAAGATGCGCTCCGTGTTGTGGGACTTATGGATTTACCATAATAAGTACACTAATATTATTTGATATAAGATCAAACGGTGCTGGACCGAAATTGAGTGCAATGGAACCGTATAATTTAAGAGTATATTCTGGACTTACTGAAGAACGAATAAATCTTGATGTAGAAATTACGTTTAAAGATCAACCCAATTATTATGATCCCTTTGATGGTCAATTACGCGATTTTGGTTGTTCTGATCCTGCTCCTATTAACGGTGGAGTTGGTTGTTTTTCACTGGACTCAAAGGATTATAGTCACCCTGCGGCATTTTGTAATTATCCTGCAAATCCAAACTCTAGAAATCAGTAATTGACAATAGTGAACTTAGTTGTACAATAGTGATATGCAATCCTGTCTAGATTACTCGGATGTTCTAATCGTACCTCGCCAGTCTGCGGTCAATTCGCGCTCAGATGTTAATCTGATGCGAACAATTGGTCGTATTTCTTGGACTGGTGTTCCAATAGTGGCTGCAAACATGGCGACGATTGGTACACTGGAGATGGCAGAAGCCCTCAGCAAGTATCAGTGGCTGACATGCCTACACAAGCATTATACCTCAGAAGAAATTTTGTCTCTATCGTATCATGGGCAATATTTCTCTGCTCCAACTATCGGACTTGATACGACTAGCCAGCAAACATTTCGGCAAGTCATGAAGTCTGAGAACAAGTTCAAGTTTGTTTGTATCGATGTTGCAAATGGTTACATCGATAATTTCAGTCAGTTAGTGTACAATATTCGCCAAGAGTATGGTGAAAGAGTAAATATCATTGCAGGAAATGTTGTAACACCAGAAGGAGTAAATTTACTATGCAAAGCAGGCGCGGACTTTATCAAGGTTGGAATCGGACCCGGAAGTGCTTGCACAACGCGCAAGATGACCGGAGTAGGGTTTCCACAGTTCTCGGCAGTCCAGAACTGTGCAAGAGAAGCACGGAGCAATCCAAATCGGTTGGGAATAGTCGCGGATGGTGGGTGCGTACATCCAGGTGATGTCGCCAAGGCATTCGCTGCTGGCGCACAGATGGTCATGCTAGGTGGTATGCTAGCAGGCCACGACGAATGTGGCGGATGGGAGTTTGATTATAATACGAATACTGTGGTTCCAACCTTCTACGGAATGGCATCGGAACATGCAATGAAGACGCATTATAATCAACGAAACTCCTATCGTGCCGCAGAAGGCAAGCGAGTAATTGTTGAAGCAAAGGGACCAGTTGAGAATACTGTCACGGAAGTCATGGGCGGTATTCGTTCTGCTTGTACCTATGTCGGGGCAAAAAATCTTGATGAATTTTTCAACAATGCCCGATTCATTCAGGTAAATCATCAGTATAATACCGTCTTCGGACACTAACTATGAATATTTTTGCTCTTCATTCAGATCCACTCATGGCCGCTAGTTACATGTGCGACAAGCATGTGATTAAGATGATTCTTGAAAGCGCACAAATGCTTTCTACGGTTCATCATGTCAGCGAAAGCTCCATTAACAAGGAAACTTTGTACAAGAAGTGTTTCGTGAATCACCCCTGCACTCTATGGGCCACATACAGCAGGGATAACTACATCTGGCTCACGGAACATGCCCTTGCTCTTTCACACATCTACGCTAGGCGGTATAACAAGTGCCATAAGTCGTTTCCACTTTTGTACTCCATGAGCGTACAAATTCCAGAACTACCGAAGCGCGGCCTAACTCAGTTTGCTCAGGCTATGCCAGATAAATACAAGGTTCACGGAGATCCCGTACTTGCTTATCGTAAGTACTATGTGGGCGAAAAGAGCAAGTTTGCAAAATGGACTTGCAATCCTGAACCTGAGTGGTATACTGTAATGCTAAAGGAGAATGAAAATGAGCAATGTACAAATCTTGCGTTTAACTAGTGGTGAAGAACTTATCGGTAGGGTTGAAACTAATGATGGCTTCTACACAATTAAAAAGCCATATATCCTCATCCCAATGGGCGAAGGGCGAATTGGCTTTGTTCCGTATATGCCTTATACCAAGGCGGAAGATGGGATTGACATCGGTGGAGATCATGTAATGTTTGCCCTAGATCCTATGTCCGAAATGGAAACACAGTACACTTCAGCAGTCAGCGGTCTTGTTACTGCACCAGCAGGGGCAAATAAGATTCTAGGCTCTGGCCTGAAGCTTACTAACTAAAAATATATTCCCGTAGCTCAGTTGGATTAGAGCAAGTGCCTTCTAAGCACTAGGTCGTAGGTTCGAATCCTATCGGGAATGCTGAAGATTGGTGTAACGGTAGCACAACTGACTCTGACTCAGTTTGTCCTAGTTCGAATCTAGGATCTTCAATGAGGATGTAACTCAATGGCAGAGTGTGACCCTTCCAAGGTCAATGTTGCGGGTTCAAGTCCCGTCATCCTCTTTCTTCGGTAGCTCAGTTGGTAGAAGCGGAAAGCTGTTAACTTTCATGTCGCTGGTTCAAATCCAGCCCGAAGAGTTTATGTCAACACTTGAAGAAGAAATCTACGCACTACAACGCTGTAAAGATTTTATTTACAGCCTTCTAGACCCAAAGCAGACACCCAAAGTGCCAAAAGAAATTCGGCAAAGGGCAAGAAATGTTGTCAAACACTATCCCATAGTGATTGACTTTTTTGTTGAAAGATACTATAATGAGAAGATAGTCGGGTCAAAGGCGACTAATTATGATTATTCCCAAATTGAGTGTGAAATTAAACGATATTTTGACTCAGACGATGCCGATTTGCCTCCAGATGGAGAGGCAAAAAAAGCACGTCAGTCTGATCTTCCACAAGAATAAGCTAGTTTCGATTGGTACTAATCAATTCAAGACACATCCACTTGCTCGTAAGTATGGATATGTCATTGATTGTGTCCATTCTGAGTTAGATGCGTTCAATAAGCTGCCAAAATGCTACAAAAGAGGCGAAAAGAGGTTGAAATTGATCAATTTTCGCATGAATCGGTTTAACGAACTGCGGAATTCTAAGCCTTGTAAGCATTGTTTGGCGTGGTGTATTGACTTTTTTGACGAAATTTGGTACACTGATAACGAAGGTTTTCAAGAATTGGAGATTTAAATGTATAAGCACGGAGAAAAAGTAGTAAATTCGGAAAATAGCCGTCCTTGCACCGTGATTGGATCTCAAACCTCACGGGCAAAGGACAAGAAGGGTGTTCTTTACGAAGAAACTGAGTATTGTGTTCGATATGAAGATGGTTCTACCGATTGGATCTCGGCAGAAAACACAAAGAAGTTCCTAATCGACTAATGGCATACCGAATCCACATTGATATTCCTCTCATGTCCTCCTGCCAAGAGGAGGCTGTGGTGGCTGCTAAGGCCATTATGGAGCGTCTGGCCTCCCCAGAGGCCCTAGAGTGCGTAAGCCTCCACAAAGGCACACAGGTCAACTATCGTCTTGGTGACGATACTGACCGCCAGAAGAGCAATTATTTGGTTTTGACTCCTTCTGGGCATGTTACTAACCAAAAGTGTAAAATTTTCTTGACAGATGAGACATCATCTGTAGAATGATGATGTAGCAGGGAACGACAAAGAACAAATCGTTCCGCCCTAACGGGAAAGCGAGAACTAACTCGCCAGCACATGTGGTGCTGATATTGGGTAGGTAGTTCAATCGGCAGAACCTTCCGCTTATAACGGCAGATGTGTGGGTTCGACCCCCACCCTACTCATTGGAGACATAAGTATGATTATGACTGAAGAAGATAGAAAAATCGTACTACTTCTCAAGGATGAGATTGAAAAGATCAAGATCAACATGATTCTGGAGAATCGCAAAGTTGATCAAATTGTTTCAGTTTTAAGTAAAATTATTCAAAAGGAGAATAAAAATGATTAATACTAATGTTTTTGGTCTGCGTTGGCTTGCTGCGTTTACTGCGTTCGGTGCTCTGCTTCTGCATCTTGATAATGCAAAGGCTCCAATTGTCTGGTCGTTCGTTGGCCTGACGGTTTTCCTGCTTATTTGTGAAATTCGTGCTCTTCAGAAGCACATTTGCCAACTTCAAAAGGAATTTGACAATGCGACTTTCAATGATGAAATTCGCAGCGTCCGAAGTGATATGTGGCGAAATGTGGATGAACTTCACACTCGTATTGAGCAGTGCTCAAATAGCTGCACAAAGGCAAAGAGCCGTATCTAATACAACTGAATAGTTAGTTTTCAAACCCCTTGCTCCAGCAGGGGGTTTTTTTATGCAAAAAATGCAAAATTATATTCAAGATATAAAGAAATTCCAAGACCAGTAACAGATCCAGTTAATGTAACTCCTCTTGCATTATGCGGATAATATTCTGCAAATTGTCTAATAATCTGTGCATTAGAAGAAGGAGTTCCACTTTCTGATAACAATCTTTGAGTAAATTGATTATTATTTACATCAAATGTCATATCAAAATAATCGCCATCTACAGTTATATCAGTGCCATCTTTTGATGCAAATAAAAATTTTTTAAATCTATATGAAGAAAAATCTAAATAATAGCTAGTAACAGAATCATCAAAAAACTCTAAAGAACCAGATGTTATACCTACAACAGATAAAGATTTTTCTTCATCTGAACCATATATCATTATATTTTGATTATTTAAATACATTAGACTAATAGTGCTACTGTTATATTTGATCCAGAGCAAGAAACAGATGTTATTCTACAAGGAATATAAAATGGACCCGAATTTCCAACTATTCTAATTACAAAATCGCCAGTATTTTGACCATTTTTATCCATAAAAACCAAAGTTACTACTGCCGTTGTTGCACCTCCACTATTAGAAATAATTATTGCTCTATGTTTGTCTGATATGGTGGTTGTTACGCCTGCTGTTACTGCTACAACTTTTACTGGTGTGTGATTCATAATTTCCTCTTTCTTATTTATAAACTACATAGTATATGAGAAAATTGAGGAATTTTTTATCTGAGGCATTAACTCTTCAATATCATTCGGAATTAAATCCGAAATTTTGGTCCAATTACTTTCTCAGAGAAGAAGTAAGAGAAAAATTATTAGAAATTGCAAAAGAATGGCTAAAATTCTCAAAAACTCCAATTTCATCTGTTGAAGATATAATTTTAACTGGTGGAAATGCAAATTTTAATTATACAGATAAATCTGACTTAGATATTCATATTTTATTAGATCCAAATAAGATTCCAAGCTGTTACAACGAAACTGATTATTATAAAGACAAAAAATTAATTTGGTCGTTGACTCATGATATTGAAATTTACGGTTCACCCGTAGAAGTCTATGCTCATACTAGCGATGTTCAACCTCCACATAAAAACCAGGGAATATATTCTCTAAAACAAGCAAAATGGGTTATGAAGCCAGAAAGAGCAAATGTAAACTTTGAAAAAGATGAACTCTTTCAAAGAAAATTGGACGATCTTATCGTGGAAATCGAACATGCTATGCAAAGTACTACAGATACCAAAGTAGCAGAAAAACTTTTGGATAAAATAACAAAGACCAGAAGAGCTTCCATTGCAAAGGGTGGAGAATTCTCTCAAGAAAATTTAATATTTAAAGAACTTAGAAATTTAGGATATATCGACAAGATAAGAAGTTTTGTTATTTCTAAGGTCGATGATCGTCTATCTTTAAGATGATACTTCTATAGTTCCACCTATTCCTGTCAGTCCTAATGCTTCGTAATAAAAAACTGAAGGAGTGTTGCTGGTTATAGTGAGAATGGTGTAGGAGTTTTCTCGACCAGCAACTGAATTAGTTGTATAATATTCGGTCATTAACGCTGAAGCAACATTACCTTCAGTTCTAGTAAATACAATCTGATATTTGTTTTCTGAATCATAATTGCTGAAATGCGATTGATCAAACTTATAAACACCAGTACTCAATGTTAGATTTGGGCTGTATTCAGTAGCTGAATTTTTTCTATGAATTTCATACAGCAATGTTCCCAGCTCCGTAATCTTAACTGTTATAATTTCATCAAATGACAACCCATTTGTCTCATATCCAGTATTGAAAGTTGAGCAATTCGTATCTTCTACCCAGGTACTTAGAACATTTGGGGAACCATATTTAAATCTTCTTAAGTATCCCTGAAGCTCATTTTGGTTTTCAAAGCATTCTAAATAATAGCCATCGTTTCTATAAGTTTTTACTGATCCGTTTAGTGTTTTATCTACACCCAATAAATCAAGAGGAGGTGTACCTCTGACATATACATTTAAAGTTGTCAACTGACCTATTCTATTATCATTGGAAATAGCATCTTTTAAGAATATAAGCTCTTCTCCTTGAGAAGTTGTTTCTACTCTTTGAATTCTATAACGATCAATATTTGCAGTATTTCCAGTATAGCTTACTTCTATCAGATCATCTTCGTAAAGCCCAAGATCACCAATTGCACCATTGTTAGTAACTGATTTTATTATGTAAGCACTATCTCCAGTAAATCCAGAATTTAATGATATTTGTGGAGGATCAACAAAATAATCTCTTTCATATCTTGTTTCTGCCGTATTCAAAGCAGACGCTGAAATTTTTGTAGTTAATAAAAGATTATCGTTTTGCGCCCCATCAAATTGATAAACTCCATTTACATTTGATGTTATACCATCTTGATCTTTGACATAGTAACCACTTGTAACTGTAAATGTATTTCCGTTAGTTATTCCTTGAAGCAATATTTCAATATACTCCAAATCGTCTGTTGATTCAGTATTTGAGTAATCAAAAATTGCCTTTCCAAAAGAATTATAAAATTGAACTAGTGGAGATGAATTTATTTTTTTACCGATTAAATCATAATCACCGTAAGAGCTTACCAAGTTGATTCCATAAGAATCAAGTGTCTTGACAAGCACTGGCGAGTCATCATTTACATAGTAAATTTTATCTGCCATTTTATCTTGCTAGGTAATAGAGATTTTGTCCTGTAGATCCACCACCACTCTTTGCAAAGAGTTTGTTTAGATTCGATATTTCTAAGAAAATACCTTCACCTGGATCTAAAGGATATCCATATGTAAATCCACTTTCACCTACAAAGACAAATTGTGTATTGTCTGATTTTGATTTTAGGTTTACTCCCGTTTTACAAGTAAATCCGGTTGGATAGATTCCTGTAGCAGTAGTAGATGCCGAGAATAGCCCAGTAAGAATGCTGGTTGGTAGAGTTGTATTTTCTACAGTTACTTTTGCAGTACCAGCAGTTAAAAGAGTTTCGATTGCCGGAATTCTTGATGTAAATGTTGCACCAGAATTGCCTGATTGATTGATTGTAGTGAGTAAGGCTTCAAGCGTAACTCCAGTAATGCTTACTGGAGAACCAGTCGATCCTTGAATATAAAGTGCAGTAGCGTTAGAATTTGTTACTCCTACGGTTGAGCTGATATTGGCAGTAAGAGCAATTGGTGCTCCTAATACTTGAACCATTAGGGCATTATAACCACCACCATTTGAAACTCCTGCTACCAGATTCGTATTTGGATCATATAGTCTAACATATGCTCCGCTAGTGGCTCCGTCTGGGCCTATACCCATTGATTTTATTTTATAAGATCCACTGGTTAGATTTGTGGAGAAAGCCTGCGTATCAGTGTAGATATTTGTTAACAGGGTATTTCCTGCCTGATCCTGGGTTACTACAGCATCATTTAGGCCAGAGCCATTTACTTTAATTGAGGATGTGCTATAATTAACTATCTGGACAGCACCACCAGTACCACCTCCTACCACGGTTGATCGGGTATTGAGGGTAACTCCAGTAGAGGCCAAATATGTGGGTAAAGGAGTTGAGCTGGTTACTCTGGTAGCATCTGAAGTTGCACCGTAAACTACCTTAAATAGTTGAACGTGTGAGGTTGTTCCGTAAGAATCAATAACATAATCAGTAGAAATGGTAGCAGTTAAACCACCAGCAATTCCAATATTCAAATTTGCGTCAGTATTATCGGGCATTTTTTCTCCAAATTACACTACTATATAGGGTATTCATCATGTTTATAGATCAAACATTTAAAAACGATTTTTCAAAGTTAATAGTCGAATATGTTTCAAAAAACAATTCAACATATATGGATGCTATTTTAAAGCACTGTGAGGATTACAATATCGAGCCTCAAGGAGCTGCAAAACTTTTATCAAAACCAATAATCGAAAAATTAGTCGAAGAGGGCAGAGATCTGCATTTACTGCCAAAAAAGGCCAAACTTTTTTTTGACTAAACATCAATCTTTGGTATACTACGCCATAGGCCAAGGGAGTTCCTTGGGTTAATATAAGGAGACTATATGTCATTTAGCGATTTTAAGAAGCGTTCGAAGTCAAGCATTGAAGATCTAACCAAGAAGATCGAAGACCTAAACAAGACTGCTGATTACAAGGATGATCGGTTCTGGCGACCGGAAGTTGACAAGGCTGGCAATGGCTATGCCGTCATTCGCTTCCTGCCTGCCTGCGAGGGAGAGGATGTTCCGTGGGCCAAGGTCTACTCACACGGCTTTCAGGGCAAGGGTGGCTGGCTAATCGATAACTGCCCAACCACCATTGGCCAGAAGTGTCCGATCTGCGAAGCCAATAGCGAACTCTGGAATAGCGGAGTCGAGAAGGATAAGGATCTTGCTCGTACCCGTAAGCGTAAGCTAACCTATATCAGCAACATTCTGGTCGTTAGCGATCCCTCCAACCCCCAGAACGAAGGTAAGGTGTTCCTCTTCAAGTACGGGACCAAGATCTTCCAGAAGGTCCAGGAAGCCATGCAGCCTCAGTTCAAGGATGAGGAAGCCATCAACCCATTCGACTTCTGGAAGGGTGCTAACTTCAAGCTAAAGATTCGTAAGGTTGCTGGTTACACCAACTACGATAAGTCTGAGTTTGATGGTGCTAGCGAACTCTACAAGGGCGATGACGAGAAGCTGGAAAAGCTCTGGAAGACGCTTTACAAGCTTCAGGACTTTGTTGCTCCTGCGGAATTCAAGTCGTATGACGATCTCAAGAAGAAGCTCAATGATGTTCTCGGTGGTGACATTCGCAGTGTTGCTCCTGCCGCAAAGAGAGCGGAGGATGAGGATGGATTTGAAGCTGCTCCTGCTCGTAAGGCTTCCAAGCCTGACGATGACGAGGATGCGCTTGAGTACTTCAAGCGACTAGCTAAGGAAGACTAATCCTTAGTTCCCTAAAACCCTCCAATGCGGAGGGTTTTTTATTGAAGAAAAAAAGTTTTCCAAATCCGTATTAAATCCTGGATTTATTTTTATTGGTTCATCTTCAAGTAAAGATACTTGGGTAGATGGTGTAATTGATCCGACTTGAGCAGGGATTTCATTTGCTTTTTTAGCATCATTATATGCTTTAGCAACTTCTCCCTCTAATTGCTGACGTTGAATATCTGTTAAATTTGGTATTTGATCTATCTGAGTATTTAAAGCCTCAAGTTCATCGTTCGTAGTTAGATCTTCAGTGGTTTCTCCTTCAAGACTCATCATTTCGTATTCTGGAGGAGTATACCCCAATTCTCTGTTAAATTGTTCTGATAAAGGAGGAGTGGAAAAATCAACAGGATCAAATTTAAATGGATCTTCTTTTTCAAGATCTTCTGGTAAAACTTCAGATGGAAACATTTCTTCAAAATTATCAGCTGGTTGAAGATTTAAATCTAAAGAATTATCTCCTTGCAACATTCTTGAATAATTCTCAAAAGACATTTGAGGATTGCCAAATTCGCTTCTTAGCAATTCTGTATCCCTAAGATCTACTTTTGGGGTATCAATGAATATTTCTGTGTCTATCATTCTTTATCTTTCTTTGCTCTTCTTCCATCTTTTCTTTATGCTGATTAAAATATATTTCTCTTTCCCAGGGAAAACAATTTTCTAAATCATTTAAAGTAAAAATATTATTTGATATTAAAAAATATGATATCCTATAATAAACAATTAAATTAATATGATTTAGACATAAGTAAAAAAATTCAGTACGCCATCCAATTTCATTGTTCTATTTTTGTCATCTGATGTTTTATATTCTACCACTGCTTGTGCTTTGGGTAGATTTGTCACAAATTTCTTAATTTCTTCAAATTCTTTAACAGTAAAAGAATCAAAAATTGACTTTAATTCTTCTTCGTTTATATCCATAAAATCATAAACTGCGTCATCCTTGTATATTCTATGAATACACGCCTTTGCAATATGCATAGAATCAAAAGATCCCTTTATGGATAAAAGTTTTTCCACCGTAGGTTCTTTAAACAAAATTTTAAATGTTTCGTCAAAGATAATTTCTTTTTCTGAATTTTTTCTATCGACGGTGAGCTTAGACAAATCTAAACTTGTTTTTATTTTTTCTCCAGTTTCTGGGCAAGTAAAATTTGTTTTTACTATTTCACCTACTGATTTTGATCTCAAAATACAAAAAAGATATTCTAAATCTTGCAGCGTTATACCGTCTGGATCAATATCTGGAAAGCAACTTGTAAGTAGACTGTGAATATTCTTTACTATTAAAGAAGTGTCCTTTTCTTCTTTTATAAGCAAAAGATTTTTTTCATCTGATACAAGAAATGGTCTAAAAGATATTTCTTTGCCAGTGCTTGGTTGAATTGTTTTATACGTTGGAAAATTTCTTTTAAAGTCTTTAATCATGATACACCATAATTTCTAAATATAAATCCTACATCAAAAGTTAAAAATTTATCTGAAAATTCTGCGCTCATCTCAATTGGATATATTTTTACTGGATAAGCTTCCGAAAAAGTAAATGTTGCTTTGGTTCCGCCATTCATATCAAGGCACTCCACAACAACTAAGCCTGGTCTTGCATAGCTATTGTAAGGTCTTGCAAACGATGGTCCATAATATTGGGGAAGGCTTCCATCATTTACAAGGGTATTCATCCAATTTTCTATTTTTTTATAAGTATTCCAATCCTGTTCCACGGGAAATGTTATTAAAAGATTTGCTTCTTTTCCTGGACCATAGTTTTGATTCATTGGTATATTTCTACCATTGCCAGGACCTGACATGAAATCGGATACCGTATCAATTTGTCTTCCACCGAATGTTACTTTTTGTGCTGGTATCGTGTTTATACCATCTGGAGTATCCACCGTTACATTGAATCGGTTGGTTCTTTGTATGCCACCAGCTTGATTGATTACTTGTTTTATGTAAGAAATTGAGTTCATTTGAATATATTTTTTTCTGTTAAGAGTTTAAATTCCCAATGATTATTTTCACATAAACAATTTGCAGCTTTCCATTTTGCTTCGTTTACTAAAAATGTTTTAACATCCCCCTTATAGGATTTTTTTTTTGGATTAAGAGGTTTTTTTGTCTGCTTTTCTGGTTTTACTTCCACGACTAATGTTTTTTTCTCGTTATCTTTGTCAAGAAGTTGAACAACAAAGTCAGGGAAATAAGTATGGCGTTTGTTATCAATAGGGGAAATGTACGGAATTTTAAGGCATTCATAGCACCAACTTACAACTTTCTCGCTAGCGTCGAAATATTTGCAAAGTTTCCTTTCCCAGAGAGATTTGCATAAAATTTTATCGACATTACCGACATACTTATTCCTATTAACTGGTACAAATTTTGTTTTGTACGGCATGAAATATATAGTAAAGAAGCAAAAATGCCTTTTATTTTTCCACTAAACGACACTCCAGAAGTACCATATTGGGTTCTGTTCCAAGCAGCCGAATACAATGTGTTGGCTGTAAATAGAACTCGCAGTGCAGTTTCTTCAAGAGCATTTGATTATATTCAGCTTCCTTTGCCATTAGATATAAACATAAAAACGGAACATACCTTTTCAGAGGGTGTAAATCCGGTAGGACCAATTTTATCTGCTGCTGGTGAAGCAAACAGTCCTGGTGGTAGAGAGGGTTTACTCAAACGAGCCTTTCTCGATCCTATTTTAGCAAATTTTGAGGCCCTATCTTCTACATCAACTATTAGAAGATTTACTAACCTAACAGAAATGTCATTGGTTGGAGAGGCTAGAAGAGAATTTACATTCAAATATACAATGGTTCCAAAAGATTTTAACGAATCTTCTGCCATTGGGAATATTTGTGAAGCTTTTAGAGTTGCTTCTTATCCAGAAGCCACGGAAATACCAGAAAGAGTTTTCCCGCCACCACTATGGAGATTGCAGATCATAGGCCAAGGAAACTCGGAATATCTTACCAGACAATGGCTTGGAGATCCATTGGTGTGTGTTTTGGTTGGAGTGGCAATAAACAAAATACCCTTTGGCGAAGAAACTCCAGCAAAATTTTTCCAAGATGGAACTCCTATAGCAACGAGTTTGAGCTTGACCTTTAAAGAATTTGAACAAGGAACATATAAAAATGGATTTGTTTATAGTAAATCTGAAATTTCAGCGGGTGTATAATGTTTGATAATTTTAAAAAAATAGAATACAATTTTGATGGTGTTGATAAGACTATAGTTGATATAGCAACCAATTATGATCTGTCAGAATTGGAAAAATTTTTTTATTCTAAAAAAATAGATGAAGATGTCTTATTAGATAGAATTTCATCTCAAACTTATAGTGATCCAAAATATTATTTTGTTCCAATTTATGCATCAAAAATATTAAATCCATTTACTCAGTTTCCATACACAATAGAAGAACAAGAAACACTTTTAAATTCTTACAAGGCAGGATTTTTTAGCGGCATATCTGGAGCCTGTTTACAACCGGGGGATTTGATTGCACCATCAGATTCTGGTTTTTCTGCCGGATTCTGTGTAACTGGTAATTTTGGATATGTGAATAAAGTAAATGACAATGTAAGTAAACTTAAATTGCTAGTAGTTGGATCTTTAGGAACGGGATCTTATAACATCATAAGAAATACAAATGGTTCTTGGAGTTATGTCTCTGGCAATATTACTCTTAACTTAGTAGAGCCATATGCAGATTCTGCAATTTATTTTTTAAATGAATCTAATATTGTATGCGAAGACAATACAACTGCTATAAATGAATATGTTTCTTTGAAGAACACGGGATCTACTTCTAATTTTTCTTATATAAACGAAAAAGAAAATTTACTAGACAAGAACAATATAATGACTTTTGTTGAAGAAAATTATGTTAAAAAATTTGAGGATAAGATGAATGGCATTAGCTGATCTAGTAACTATTAATTCTATAACCATAAAGCATGGCCACAATAACACTATATGGACTATATCTAACAACAACCAGTCTTATGGTTTATTTGAACAATTAATAATTGAAGAGGGCATATTTGGAACTGTGCCTTCTGGAATTCTAGTCATTAGAGATCCTTCTGATGCTATGGCTGATTTTAATTTTAGTGGAAAAGATCAACTAACTTTAAACATCACAGATAGAAACGGACAAACAATATCAATTAATGATTTTTACATTTATCAGGTTTCAAGAGGAACTGATTATATTGATAAGACAACTCCAAAATTATTAAATTTAAAATTTGTTCATGAGTCATATTTTTTCAATGAAAGAGTTCCTGTTGATGTAGTAGAAGATATAAAGCTAATATCCGATGCAACTGCCCAAGGAGATGTTACAGGAGATAGCTGGGTAAAAGATATGTTTACCATATTTTTTCCAGGTGATGTTTTTTATGTTTCCAAAACAACAAACTATGCATGGTTAAAGAATAAACCCATTACATATCCAGCAGGAACAAAAACTGATCAGATAAAGGTTTTAAATCTTTTAAATTATTTGGCTGAAAATTCAAACGTACAAAATACTTTGGTATCTTCTCCAGTAGCAGATGTTTTCTTTTGGAAAGATTTGGCATCAACAAACTTTGTTTCTCTGTCAACCCTAATACAATCTGAACCTGTTGCTTATTACACAACTATTGATAGAGACAGCTATCCAGAAACACAAGATCCAAATTTAAGAGAAGAAAAAATTGATGCAGTTAATGTAACTCCAAATATCTCTTTTATGGAATTAGAAAATGCCGGAACATTCGGATCTTATTACGAAAGAATAGATCCTAATTTTGAAAATCCTTATTTTAAATTCTTGGATGATACAGAATCAGTTGTAAAAAAGAATGTTATCTATAGAATAAAAGATTTATTTCCTGCGGCAATTTATAATTTTTATACTTCAGGAACAGATACGGATTATCCTTTAGATTTTACCGTATCAGATGTTATAAAATTTGATGATTTTAAGTTAGAATATTTGTCAAATAATACTTCAGGTGTTACGCTAACACATTATTCAAGAAGAGTATATCCAGATTCTTCTTTTGGATATTACGATGAATCCTATTACAATTCGTCTGGATCTGAACCATCCTATAGCTATTATTCGTTAGAGGGAATAACAGCACCGCAGAATACTCCATCAAGAAATAGTATTACGTTGTGGCAAACGATGTATGATATAGATGAAGCAGATCCATTTGGAGACACTACAAATAGAACACTGAATATACCAAAAGTTTATATAAGCATTAAGAAAACACTCATGTCAAAAAATGCTGCTTACTTTAAACTTAGAAAATTAAAAGAAAAGTGGAACGTGTTTAAAAATGTTGTCTGCTGTGTTAATAATGGAAATGATTCTTTTATGGCTATTATAACAGGAGCAACTGGCTTGACTGCCGCTTCAAGCCCGACAAGAGCTAAAGCATATGCTTATTCCTGGGAAGAGGTAGAAGCGGTTCCAAAGGTTCTAGGATTTACTACAGCAACAACTTTGGATTTTGAAGGTAGTTTCTTGACAGATTTTACACAAACAAATCCAAATTTCTTCATTAAAAAATTAACTAATGGTAGAAAAGGTACAGTTACTCCCAGAAAATTTGAAGCTTATAACATAAACGAATATACCAATAAAACTTCAGGATCTGCTGAATATGGAGGACCTGGTACTAATTTTACAGCCACTGGTTATCCGCTCGGACTAAGAAATGTTCCCGTTGGTTCTTATCCAAACACAACGACTCCATGTAGCGATGTAGCTCACGGTCAATTAGTAAAGATGTTCCAAGTTGATATAAGAACTATAAGAGGTCTTACCTTTACAGATCAAGAATATAAAAATACTCCTGTAATATACATGTTTGAGACACAAAACGATAAGGAAGGACAGTGTGAAACATGCTAGATCCAGCAACAAT
>Ga0079300_10000213_pt1 | contig 20694 bp, 12 predicted proteins | sample Wag4_2014_7_11_FD_74799 | JGI IMG/M metagenome (GOLD analysis project Ga0079300, IMG submission 74799) | Fresh water microbial communities from Ohio, USA - Utica-2 Time Series HT 2014_7_11 | ecosystem: Environmental > Aquatic > Freshwater > Water tank | place: USA: Ohio | collected 2014-07-11
TAATTTGAGCCCTTGAACTTAGGTCTCATTTGGATAGAGAAAAACCCCAGAAGACACAGCTATCTGGGGTTTTCTTACTGTCAGGCTCTAGCCGAAGCGGCCTGTTACATAGTCTTGGGTTCTTGGGTCATCAGGGTTCTGGAAGATCTTGGTAGTGTCTCCCTGCTCAACGATCATTCCTGGAGTTCCAGCCTCTGCTAGGAAGAAGGCACACTGGTCAGAAACACGAGCAGCTTGCTGCATGTTGTGGGTAACGATAACGATTGTTACCTCGCTGGCTAGCTCCAAGATAGTCTCTTCGATACGGAAGGTAGATGTTGGGTCTAGTGCTGAACAAGGCTCATCCATAAGTAGCACACGAGGCATTACAGACAGAGAACGAGCAATACAAAGTCTTTGCTGCTGACCACCGGAAAGACCTCCACCAGGGGCGTCTAGACGGTCCTTTACCTCTTTCCAAAGCCCTGCTTTGGTTAGAGACTGCTCAACAATGTCATCAAACTCGCTCTTGCTCTTCTTGATTGAAGTTAGGCGAAGACCAGAGATTACGTTCTCGTAGATGCTCATAGCTGGGAATGGGTTTGGCTTCTGGAAAACCATACCGATTTCTCGTCTAGCATCTGTTACACGCTTGGTTGGATCATAAATGTCTACTCCATCAAGCAAGACCTGACCTGCCATTGAAGCACTAGGAACTAGCTCGTGCATTCTGTTTAGAACACGAAGGAAGGTTGACTTACCGCAACCAGAAGGACCAATCAGTGCGGTTACCTTACCTGGCTGCATGGTTAAGTTGATGCGGTCTAGAACTTTACGCTGACCAAACCACGCTGACACATCCTCACCAGTGATGGTAGCTAAGCTTGCTGACCCAGCACTCTTCTTTGAAGTGCGGCTCATGTTGATTGGCTTTACTGCAACTCTAGAGTCGCTAGTAGTTGGCGACTTAGGTCCTGTAGCTGGGCTCATTTGAGTACCTTTCCTTGAGTTTCTCTAAAGCAAATTCGGTAGTAGTTGAATAATCTGAGATGCCCAGACGCCTCCAAAGAAGACGACTGCTGGAGCTCCTGCAATCCAAGCCTGCATTCTGCCCCACTTACGTGAAAGCCAGCTGATAGCAAACATTAGAACAATCAAGAACTGCGTCATAAAAATAAGTGGTGTTACAGCATCCATGTTTGAAGCCAGTGCTGCTTCATTGTCTGCAATAGCTCTATTTGGAATGACACGGTTTGGGGTTGGCTTAGGTGCACCATCAAGAGTTGCTTCAACACGAAGAACATCTGTTGCAAAAAATGGCAGACCTGATGCAGAAACAAGAGTCAATCTGCCCATGGACGAACCAAGACCGTTGGTTGCCTCATCGCCGGCTCGCCTTATTTTTGAAACTGTGTAGGAAGCTTCACCCTGACCGGTAATAGTTTCGATCTTGTCGCCTACTTTTAGTTCACTGAGTCTTGAAAAGACTCCGGTGTAGGCAGACTGTCTTCCATAGATAACTGAGATTCCAGCTTGACCTGGGAGAACAGTGTCTCTGCGGTGACCTGGTCCATCAACAGTTACAGCTGAAGAAGTTCCTTCAAGGACAATCTCATTAACATCGATCTTCTGAATCTTTAGAACTGCAACCGGTGTCCCCTGTTCAACTAGGTTGCCATCGGAATCTACCTGTCCAACAGGTGCTGTTCCATTAGCTAGTTCAAATCTGAATGTTTCATTTGCTTTGAATTGTGCACTCTCATACTGCACGTGGGAAACAATAAACAATTGCCCCAAGAAAACTAATGCTGCTGCCCCAAGAGCTACTAACGCTCTCCCTGCAAAGAATCTTACATTTTCAGGCTTTGGTGTTGGCACCATGTTGTCAATGAACTGTGAACTTTCGGTTGCTTGCTCAAGCTTAGGTAAAGATAACTTAGGTATAGCGAGCTTAGGAATGAGGGAACTCTTAGGAAGTTTCACTCCACACACCGTTCTGTTTGTTTGTCTAAATAAGCCTATATCGTGGCCCCCTTTTCAGGGGGCCACGATACCTAGACTTTGCTACTTTTTTGTTACTTTACGACCTTGAAGGTCTTTGTTGTGGTTGATGCTGCTACTTCTGCGCTACCACCGTAGAACACCTTGACGGTGTATGTGCCTACAGTTGCGATCTTGGCGAACTTTAGAGTTGCCTTGCCTGATGATAGCTTCACAAGAGCTGAGGATACCTGCACAGGGACCTTCTTTGAGTTGTAAACAACTGCAAATACGGTTCCGGTAGCACCTACAGTGCTTGTGCTCTTTCCAGCCTTGATTGTTACTGAAACGGTTGGAAGAGCAGTCCTCTTGTAAGAGCTACCAACTGTGATCAATGTGTAGCTTGTGTTCTTTAGAGCTACCGCAACACCAGCAGTTGTTCTGCTTGTCTCTGCAGCTGCTGTGTTTGTAGGAACAAACTCACCAACTAGGTTGTAAGAGACTTTTTCTCCCTTAGCCTGGTCGATTGTTACAGTCGCGGTTCCACCAGTTACAGCTACAGTCTTCAAGATTGCTCCTGAGAAGTCTGTGTTGTAAATGTTTAGGTTACCGTTCACGCCACCAGTGATGGTTGCTGTGAAGGTAGCTGATAGACCGTTTGAAGCAACAGTTGCTGCACCGAATGAAACGCTAGTTGCAGTCTTGACTGCAGCTGGTGCAGCTAATGTGATTGTCGCTGTTGTAGCGCTTGTGCTTAGGTCAACACCTGAAAGCACAGGTACGAACTGAGCCGTTACAGTCTTTTCGAGTGCTGCAGCAGTTGTGTTTGTAACAGTGATGTCAACAGTTGTTGCACCCTTAGCTACTACACCTGAAGCAACTTCAGCCGCGTCAGGAGTTCCGTAACCAGAGATCAAAGATACTGTTCCACCCTGGTTACCGTTTGAAGCAACAGTTGCAGTTACAGTAGCGCTAGATCCGCTTGAAGCAACAACAGGAGCACCTAGAGTTACTGTGCTTGCTGAAGGAGCGTGGGTTCTGTTTGCTTCTGTAATGTTTCCACAGACAGTTGCGTTTCCACCTGCTGTTAGACCATCAACCGCGTCTGCACCAACGTAAGAAAGAAGACCGTAACCGAACTTCTGGATGACAGCTTGTGACTGGCAGACTAGAGAGTTTGTTCCTCTGAATGCACGAGTGATTGCGTTTTCTTCATCTGCGTTTACAAGAGCTGTTGGAACGATGTTGTAAACCGCTCTCTTGATTGCTGACCATGTTGGAGCAGTTGCGTAAACACCGTCAGTTACAACAGTTGCCTCTAGTCCACCCATTGAGCGAAGAATTGCACCAGCAGTACGCTTTGGAGCAACACCGTTAGTTTGAGCAACCCATTGAGAGATTGAGAAACCAACAAGTGCGTATGGGTCATTCGCTACTGCAGTTCCATCGTGCTCCTGAACTGAAAGTCCAGATGGAGTTACATCTGTTGCCGGTACTAGACCACCTGTGATGTCGCTTTCAGAGATCTTTACTTGACCAATCCAGAATGAACGGGTTCCTGATCCAGCCTGTGGCACGTAGGCGTTGATAGTGTGAGCTGTTTCACCTGCACCAGCTACGTAGTCTGGATCCTCAAGGGCAATGAAGTCACCAGTTGCGGTGTCAACGATTACCTGGGTGATGTTTCCCTTGTAGATGTTCATTAGAGAAACTTCTGTTGTGTTTGCAACAGTTCCTAGCGGAATGTCAGAAGGAATCTTTGTGATGTTCAGTGGAGCTGTTGCGTAAGTCATGTTGTCCTGGGCGAATGGCACATAGGTTAGAGCACCGTTAGCAACTGCACCAGAAGGACCTGATGATGAACGAGCGTAGTGAACTTTTCCAGCTAGCTGTGAAGTTGTTGGGTTAGTTGCAGCTCTTGACTTTCCAAGCTCGTCTGGAGCAATTGGAACAGATGCAGAGTTGGTCTGACCAATAGCAATACGAAGAGCATCGCGACCTGCAGAAGAACCATTGGCACGAGGTACGGCAATTCCATCTGCTGAAACTACAACGTCAGCTGAACCTAGAGCCTTGTAGCTTGCAAGCTTAAGTCTTGTGTCATTGGCGCTTACGTCACCAAGAGCAAGTGAAATACCATCCATGACGTCCATGGTTGTGTCAGAGCCTAGACCAACTAGCTCTGCATACTTGTTTACTGATACTGGATCAGCCATTACCGGCATTGCGGTTCCTGCTGCGATAACTGCTGCACCGCTAAGGGCAACTGTTACTTGAGCGAACAACTTGTTCTTCAATGTAGTTCCTTTCATAAGGTTTGACTCTGCTGTTCCAGGATGGAAAGCACAGGTTTTGGTACATCTGCAGTTTCAACTTGCTTGATTAACTGACCACGCCATTTAGGTGTCCAACACGTTAACAAGGCATAAATTTATGCTTGATTTTCCCTGCGTTTTCTTGATCTCGCAAGAAGGAACTGGCCTAAAACCAGCCCTGGGAAACCAAAGATTAAAGATGCAAGAACGACCGTTGAGCTCACTGAACTACCCTCAGCAAGGGTCTTGAACGAGTCCGCTCTTGGACCTGAGCCTGGGTCGATTGGATTTACAGGATCGACTGGACCAGGCCCTGGGTCAACCGGGTCAGTTGGGGTGGGAGTCGGAGTCGGAGTTGGCTTCTCCTCTTCAGGCTCAGCGTTTGAAGGACAATCTTTGGCAACTGTGCTACTTGTAAGAGAAGTTGCTGCAGCATTGGCTTTAGCCTTCAAGTTAGCTGACAAAGGGACATAGCCGAAAGGAAGCATTCCTTGGGCTTCTCCTGTTATTTGGCCTGATCCAACTGCGTACTTGAGCATCGAACTGTATTCAGATAAAGCCTTTGGAGTCTGGGTGCAGACGTTAACTACTGCATAGGTAAGTGAAGTCCAAGGGTATGCCGCACCCTTAATAGATTTGCCATCGTTATACAACATTCCCGTTGTGGAATCAGTAGGCATAGCTGAGACAGCAGCATTCAATGAAGCCTCATCAGGAATGCTTTCCTGTCCACTCGAATTTACAAGTGTTGCTACTCCTAGCCCAAATCTCTGAGCTGCTGGCAGATCTGTGATAGCCAGCATGAATCTTTGACCGATTGGCTGAGCCCCTGCGGAAGAGAAGGTTGGAGGCAGCTTGTTTGGATCCCAAATAGTCTTACTCTTTGAATCTCCTCGTCTAGCTGCCGCAGCTGCATCAAGCATGTCGTGAGAATAAGGTCTCATGTCCAGAGTGGAAAATCCAGGCTCCGGCGTGGTTGAGTTTGGTCTGTATGTTGACAGATCGGCCTTCGGGAAAGATTCAATTTCCAAATCAGATGCTAGTTCAAGTGATGAATAAAACTTGTTCAACTTCATGCCCCATTGGTCTGGGGTTCCCTGAAGAAATGCTTTTGCTTTAGGGTCGTTTTGCAACCATCGCCATACCAGTGCTGTTGAATCCGATGAACCTAGTGCAACCAATAAACCACCTGGCTCGATTCCTCTTTGGAAGTATTCAAAGTCTGGATTCAGCTCAATAAACTCAGGGTCGCTGACAATGCTTCTAGGGTTGTCCTTTACGTGATCCTGAGTGTTTCCACCAGGAACGTCGTTACGGTAAGACTGAGTCAGAAGTTTAGCTATGAGTCTGGCGTTAAGTTTTAGATCGGTCACCAAAGATCCATTTTGGGACACAAGCGGAGAGTCTGATTTAAAGTTTTTCTCAATATTGAATGCGACGACCACAGCAGAGTTTGCTACAGGAGCATAAACCAGTTGATTCTTCCCCCTAAGTTCGTCGTCAATAGGATCAGCAATGAACGCTAAACCTGATGACCCGAACAATGAACCGGTGATTTGTCTTCGAGCTTCTCCATCACCAATTTGAGAATAACCGAATGTTGCTATGTCTTTACATAGTGATGGCTGCCATGAATAGAACGCAGCGGCGATCATTTCAGTACCGACTACACGTCGTTCTGAATTTCCTAGGGCACAAGAAACAGTTAGTGGAGAGAAGCTCAAAGGAATCTGAACTCGGTTTGCCCAGTTTGATGCAGACAAAGGAGAACCATTTAGTCTTTCATCGGCAAGAATTCTTGTCCCATTGGCTCTCATTTCACCTCTTGGCACAACTACAAGCCAGCAGTCTCTAGGACCCGATGCTGTCTGAGCTCCACAGCCCAGGTGCGGAGCTTCCAATGAAGTCTGAACCTCAAATACAGCTTCGCCCCTGCCGCTCACACCCGTAGGTGCCGCGGAAAACTCATTGCTGGTTTCATTTGAGAAGTATTTGATGAAGTTATAGGTGCTCTCACCACTAACTGATTGGAAAGGAACTCTATAAGACTTCAGGTAAGGCTGGTTTACCGGAGGTGGAATCAAGAATGATGAGTTGTAGAGCTGCTTAGGGTCTTCCCCTCGCATCAGGTCTCGGTTAGCTGTGAATGAACCCATTAGGTTTTCAGTTGCAGTTATTGGAGAACCCCATTGGCATTGCTGAGGAGTGGGACCTGTTGCATCTCCCCAACACTGCATAATCTGTATGTAGTTGCTGGCGAATTCACCCGGCATTGTTCTATTTAGTCCTGACCAGCTAACCTTCACACCTTGGTTTGAAAGGTTTCTGGTTTGTGAGACTGTAACTTCAAAGTTTTCAAACTCATCGTAGAAGTGACTTGCTTCATCTCTTGTATCTGACAGCCAGGTCTTAGTTACCTCACTACCGGTTTGAGCGGTCGAAGCAGTTGGTGCAACAAGTGAAGCTGCACCAACTGCTACAACTAAAAGAGATCTCAAAACCAGTCTTGGCTTCATTAGCGTTTGCTACCTCGCCTTAGAACAGAGATGACAGGAACTGCTAATAGCAGGGCAAGGAAGAGAACTAGTAGGAAGATGATTTGAATCTGTGCGAACGTTTTTCCACTTTGATCAGGCGGATTGATGGCTTCAGCTGAAACAGCCTGACAAATGCCAGTGTCGTTGTCACAGAAACCTGGGCCGACTATTCCATTGTCAACGATTCCGCCATTATCAACATAACCGCCACCACCATTGCTTCCACCAGTGCCAGGATCTGTTCCAGGGTCAGTGCCTGGATCAGTGCCAGGGTCCGTGCCTGGATCGGTACCTGGATCAGTGTCAGGGTCAGTGCCTGGATCAACTACTCCACCAGCACCTGGATCAGTTCCTGTGTAGCCCAACTTATCGGCAGCTGGCGGCATAGGTGCGTTCTTTGCCAACAGGTTGGTTCCATCAGAAGAGAAAGTTGGGTTGTTGCACTTAGCAACATCAATGCTCTTTGCGGTTACACCTGGAATCTTCTTTACCTGGTCTAGACCAGCTTTCACAAGGTTGATTGGTAGTGGTGAGTACCCAAGAACTTCCGCCTGCTGCTGTCCTTCACAAAGTGAATAGGCGACATAATCGCCAAGAGTTTGACCTTTGGCTGTTGTGAACGAGCCTGATACGGCAGTAGGAACAATTATGTATGAGTAGCTGGAAAGAGGATAAGCCCTAGGGTCTTTTGAGTTGTAAACTCCAGCAAGAATCTGAGTTAGGTAAGAGTTTCCTGGTCGTGTATCAATCTTTGCTTCCAATAGAGCTACTGCAACGTTTGATGCTGTTGGTAGAACGTAGTGATTTGAATCATTGAGAAGTTTGACTACTGGGAAACCAGTCTTCAGAGCGTAGGAGTACTCAACATAGGTAATGGTTCCCTCGTTAGCGTTCTGAGAAACATAACCTGAAACACCCTGAGAACCAGGCTGAGAAACATAACCTTTTCCAGAAACTACTGGGTAGTTAGAGGTAAGACCACACGGAGTCGAACGACCAGCAAGCTTGCAGTAGTTATCCCAGAGCTTCGTGTGCTCGTCTGCCATCCAAGATGTGAACTGAGCAGTAGATCCAGAACCGTCAGATCGAACTACTGGAACAATCTTTCGTTTAGGAAGCGAGATGCCTGGGTTCTCTTCAGCAATTGCCTTGTCGTCCCAGAAAGTAATTACTCCAGTGAAGACCTTGGTCAAGGTATCCCCTGACATCTTCAAGTTGGTAAAGCGCTTGCCACCAATCTTTAAGTTGTACATGAGAGCAGTACCACCAGCAACTAGAGGAACGTAAGCAAATGCTCTTGAAGGAAGTGTGTCAACAACTGATCCGTCTTTCAATCCGTAAGGAATTTCGGAAGATGCAAAGTCAACAGTTCCAGCCTTGAACTGGTTACGTCCATCAGATGAACCAGTGCTGGCGTAGTTCACACGCATTCCATACTGAACTACGTTTCTTCTCCATTGGTCAATAGCGTTTGCTGACCAAGAAGATCCGGCACCGTTCACAGGGACGTAGTCAGCAGCTTGAGCTGGTGAACTAGAGAAGCCGAAGATAATTGCCGGAGTAATTAGCAGTGAAAGCAATCGAGTTTTCAAACGTAGTCTCACTTTGCAACCTTCTTCGTTGTTAGCTTTTTGATGTTCTTGACCAAGTTGCCAAATACGTTCTTATCTGAACCTAGGATTCTGGCAAGCATGAAGAGGATTAGAACTAGGAACATTAGAACTGCTGCGGTTCCAAAACCACGAGCAATCATTGTTGGCTCAGGAGATTTCACAAACTGGAAAATTGCAAGTGGAAGAGAAACCATAGGACCGTTTGTTGGATCTAGGTTCATGCTGGCGGTAAATCCTGAAGTTAGAAGAACCGGTGAGGTTTCACCAATACCTCTAGCAGTAGCCAAGATGATTGCTGTTGTTAGACCTGATCTTGCAGTTGGCAGAGTAACCATCCAAGCAGTTCTCCAAGCACCAGCACCTAGACCAAGGGATGCTTCTTTCAAAGTACCTGGAACGATACGAAGAACAACATCGGATGCTCTAATCATGATTGGAAGCATCATTACGCTGATTGCAAGAGCTGCAGCGAAACCAGACTTCTGAACGCCAAGCAAAAGAATTGCTGTGGCGTAGATAAACAAACCCGCAACAATCGAAGGAAGAGCAGTCATAGCTTCAACCATCGTTCTTACGAAGCGGCTGTATTTTCCTGGAATCTCATTAAGGAATACGGCTGTAATCAAACCAAGCGGAATGGTGATAGCAAGAGCAATAGCAATCTGAATTAGAGAACCCATGATTGAGTGCAGAATTCCACCAGAACTTAGCGGGTCTAGAGGACCTGCAAGGCTCATGTCTTCAGTGAAGAAGTTTAAGTATGGAAGAGCTTCAAACCCTCGAGAGATTGTGAAAACAACAATAAACACAAGTGCGGAGAAGATGATTACAGCAGCTGATCGAATGACAACAGAGGCTACTCTGTCCTTCACTCCCTCGCGGTCATCATCAATGGCTGTAATCAGCGCGAAGAAGACAATGAATAGTGCATAAGCAATTAGAACAAATGTCAGGACTCCATTTAGCGGAGCAATTGAGAACAAGAACCCGGTTGCAGCGATTGCTGAAGTAGCTGCAGTAACAGTAGTCAACAAGTCACGGATTCTGATTCCGTGAAGTTGGCGTTTTTGTTCTTCCATCATGTTCTGAGTAGTCATTAGCTGCTTGCTCCTGATCTTGAACGGGCAACGATTGACGAAGCAGCGAAGTTAACAATCAAAGTCATGATGAATAGTGCAAGTCCGGCAGCCATTAGAGCAGACATACCCATCTGAGTTGCTTCACCGTATCTCAAAGCAATAAGGCTCGATACAGAGTTCGCACCGTTCTCAAGGATTCTTGGCTGAACAACGAATACCGGAGAGATGATCATGTAAACAGCAATGGTTTCTCCCAGCGCTCTACCTAGACCAAGCATTGTTGCACCGATGATTCCGCCCTTACCGAAGGAAAGCACAACGTTCTTAACCATTCCCCAACGAGTGGAACCCAAACCTAACGCTGCTTCTCTTTCACCAATTGGAGCTTGAGAGAAAACTTCACGCATAACAGAGGTAACAATCGGTGTAATCATCAAGCCAACAACAATTCCTGCAATCAAGCTTGATGATGTGAATACAGTGTTGCTGGTTAGTGGATCTGAAGGATCGCTTCCCTGAACGGATAGAAAAGGAATCCAACCAAAGTTTTGAGATAGCCACTTAGCTACAGGTGTAACTTCATTCTGGAGGAAGAAGAAACCCCACAAACCAAAAACAACCGATGGAATAGCGGCCATGAGGTCCACCATCGTAATAAGTGCACGCTTAATTCGTCTCGGTGCGTACTCACTTATATAGAGTGCTGTTCCAAGGGAGAAAGGAACTGCAACAACGATTGCGATGATTGCAATGATTACGGTTCCAGCAATAACTGCTGCGATTCCAAAGTTTCCTGAATCTGGCTCCCAAGCCTGAGTTGTAAAGAAGCTAAAGCCAACTGAACCTAGTGCTTCTGATGCTCTGAGGGTTAGGAATAAACCAACTAGACCCATGATGACAAGTACCGAACTTCCGGCACTTCGCATTACCCCTCTAAAGATGCGATCTTGAAAGTCCCAAACATACTTGAGTTGACGGGGTTTTTGGGTATCTGCGGCCATCGCCAAAGCGTCTTGAGACAGAGACTGTTGGGTTTTAGTGGCCATGGCTTGATTATCGCCTGAAGCAATGAAGCGAACCTGCTCCAAAGGTTAACGCAAGTTGAATTATTATCCACATCGGTTGAGAATGCTGTGAAAAAGAGGGCTTCCGCCCAGCGAACTCTAGGCCCAAAAACAGGTGCGGTGGGTGCTAATTTAGGGGTTATTGGTGACTTCTATAGCGTTTGAAACACCAATAGCTCCCGAAGAAGACTTGATAATTGCTGCAACTGTCAATTTAGCTCCTGCCGGATACTTTGACCCAGAAAGTATCATTTTCCAGTCCGCGGCATCATCAACGCCTAATACCTGCCATGAACCGCTATTGACCTTGATAACGAAGGTGCAGGTGGATGGGTCATCCCAGTTAGTTATTGAAGCCTTTGGCTTCCATAGAGCAACGCCTTGGTCTTTAGGCAGTGTCAGGGTGATCGTTCCTACAACAGGTTTCGCTGGCATGGCACTCTGAGCCTTTAAGACCACAGCTTGCCTATCTCCCACAGAGATGGTCACGAACCCTTGTGCATCAGATGTAACTGTTTGCGTCTGACCCCAAACTTGAGTAAATGTTGTGTTTGGACTTGAGGTCTTGAATCTAATTCCGGTCTTTGTGACCTGGGAGTTATTCAACGCAACTAAATACTCAGTTCTATTAGCAGAGTCAATTCGACTGAATGCAATGACGTTGTTAGCTGAGTACCTTTGAATCTGCGCACCGGTTTTTAGAGCTGGGTGGTTGTTGCGAAGTGAATTAAGCCAAGAAATACGCTCTTGAATTGGGTGATTGGTCTCGGTTAGATAACTGCCAGTACCAATAGCACTAGCTGCAATCCTGGATTCTGTCTTCCATGAGTTCACAGAAGTAGGGAAAAGATCTTGTCTTGCTTCTTTATCGCCCCCATTACCAATGATTCCATTTTCATCACCGTAGTAAACATTAGGAATACCTCGCGACATATACATAAGGTCATAGCCAAGTAGTGCGTCTCCCCAAAGATCATTAACTGGTGAACCAGCATTCTTTAGCATCAAACCGAATCGACCCATGTCGTGATTGCCAAGGAAAGTCACCTGGTTATATGCATTTGTCGTGTTGGTTGTGTACCAGTCATCAGCTCCAAAGACATTAGTTATGTCCGAGATGTTGTTGCCACTTGCAAACTGAACTGCAGCAGATTGGAATGCAAAGTCAAGAAGCGATGGAATCCCTCTATCTCTAACAAACGCTGTCAGTGATGCAGTTCCAAAGTCATACACCTCACCAAAAGCAAACAGATCAGGCTTCTTCTGAGCTGTTAGCTCTTGAACTCTTGGCCACCACTTACCTAAGAATGCATCATCGACATGCTTAGCGGTATCAATTCTGAAACCATCAACGCCATAGTCATTTACCCATGATGCATAAACTTGAGCAAAACCTTCAATCACTTCAGGCTTGGTTGTGGCAATGTCGTCTAGGCCGAAGAAATCGCCATTTTGAGACTGCTCCTTGAGGTTCCAGTTCTGCACGTCTCCACGGTTGTGATAGTTAGAAAGATCATTTAAGAAAGCTGGCTTACGAAGATTCACATCACCTGGTGCAACAGCAGCAGTTCGCGGAGCACCGAAGTTGTAGTTCCCTGAAGGATAGTAGTTAACGTCTCCAGTGTGATTCATGACGATGTCAAGAACGACTTTCATGTCTTGTGAATGTGCACAGTCAACCAAAGCCCTAAAGTCAGCCTTAGTGCCCAGATGTGGATCTATGTCTGTAAAATCCGTGATCCAGTACCCATGGTAAGAAGCACTAGACCCTTGAACGTAACGCTGCTTGAAAGGTGGTGTTAACCAAAGAGAAGTAAAGCCCATGTCTTTTAGACGCTTTATACCGTTACCAGTGGTGCATCCATCGGTCAGACCAACTAAATCTCCACCGTGATAATAGGCGGTAGAAGCTGGGTCAAAGGCAGTTACGTCTCTAGAACCAGTTAGACCCATTCGGTCATTAGAAGTATTTCCGTTCTGGTATCTATCAGTCATAACGAAATAGATGTTGTCTGCAGCCATTGAAGATCTGATTGATTCAGCTGCGAGGGCAGTTGCTTGAGACAAAGTTGGGGCGGTAGCTGGAGCAGGTGGGACAGGTGGGCCTGGTGGCACAACTACTGGCGGTTGATCCATTGGAACTGGAATTGAGTAACGAAGACTTGAATTAGAGTTCACAGATCCTGATTCGTACCAAATCTCACCCTTGGTAGATGCAAGACCTACAAGCTGATTCGCTTCTGACGGATCTTTTATATTTCCCTTGTGAATAATTATTGGTACACTCTTTGAGTTCGCTACCAGTGGGATTACATATTTAACCCCCCATGCACCTGGAGTTGGGCTAACAGGAAGAATCGGAGCAGCCCAGTTGACGCTAAGTGTTGTTCCGCCGTCCGCTTCCTTCCAGGAGTGAATACCCCAACCCGAGTAATTGCCATCAGCTCGGTAGTAGTTGATGGTTAGTTTGTCTAAAGCCCACGACTCTGAAGTACGAACTCCAGTAAATGAATCACTTACCCAAACTTTTCCTGCTTTGCGGGGATTCACGTAATAGGTCTTGCCCGCTTTCGTCTTATTGAAGACGGTGAACTTCAATGACGAGTTGGTGGCTGTGACTGGAACATTTACATATCTCTTGGTTCCAGAAGAAGTGAATTTATAAGTCTTAACTGTCTTGCCAATAGTTACTTTGACCGAACGATTGTCGAGAGCAGCACCTTTAGCTACTAAAGAAATCTTGTATTTCAGTGAAGCGCTAGTCTCGTAAAGATAAGGAACTCCTCTAGAGCTCAACCAAAGTTCTCGAGTTGTTGAAGGATTGATTGATACGGATGACTCAGCCAACCTGGTGGCCTTAACTCGAACAGCCGAAGAACCCGCTGGGATATTTACTACTCCAAACCAACCAAAAGAGTCTTGGCCTATAAGCCTGGACTGAGTCTGGTTGTTTGAATTGGCGGCATCAGTCAAGATCACCTGGGCATTCGCAGGAACGATACCTGCCACATTTGGCACATGCACGACTATCTGATAACTCTCCTGCGCAGATGCCTGAGGAACAAAAGCGATTGATGGAATAGCTAAAGCGAAAGCTAAAGCCAATACCTTGGTGAATCTGGAAACGTTTTCATGCCGCATGTTCTAAGGTTAGCCAAGAAAGCGGTAACGAGAGTTTACCTAAGTAAGATTTCTCAGGTTCTGTTCAGCCTAAGAGATTTGGCTATTTTAGTATCTGGCAATCAAGGTGCCTTTGATTACCTTATTCATTGCAAGAAATAGCTTTTTGTGCTCTTCAGTGGATTCGTAAATGAAAATTGCCCAACCATCTCCGTAGATCAGGTACTTTCCAAGGCCATCAGTTTTTGAAGGTGCTTTGGCTGCTAATCGAAGAACGTCAAGATCACTGGAATCTTGAGTGATGTAGTTTGCAACTTCAAACTCCCCATTCGGATCTTCAATTTCACAACTATCCCTGCCACCGATGTCGCTAGATGGGTATAGAAGAATGCAAAACCCAGCACTAGATAGTTCCTCAAGCTCTGTGGAGGTTACATTGAATGAGCTCAAGTCACGATCTGGAAGTTTCTCTCCTTCATCAAGAAGACACAAACTCTTTCTCTCAATACAGTCTTTGATGTTCTCTTTGATAGCAGTTAGAACTGTGTAGTCCTGATCTGGTGATGGAAAGCCAGGAAATCTAATAACTTCTGAGAGCTTCTCAACACAGGTGCCGTTATCAAGAAGAACCACACCTAGCTCGCCATATAGTCCGAGGGTGGTCCAATAGTCGTAATAAGAGCCATCGTCATTGTCTACGGCATCTTGGAAACTTGGGAAGACTTGTAGCCCGCATCTAGTTTTTGATTCCATTGCAAACTCTGCACCAGTGATCCAGTGCTTTTGGACTGTATTTTCAACCCAACTAGAGGAAGGGTCGGCCTCTTTCACAGCAGCGAGCAACTCTTCATAAGTTCTCTGCTCTCCTTCGTAGTTCCCAGGAGTTGGAGTTGGCGACTCAAGCGTGGCCGTTGGCTCAGGTTTGTTTTCTGCTGTTGAACAGGCACTCACAAAGAGCACTGAAGACACAACAAGTGCTGCCAAAAGGTTTTTGATTTTCATCTTGATTCCCCAATCTCAATTCACCGTTTGTTGCGGCATGGTGCTTTGAATTTATCATTGTTTTTTGTTCGTTACTTGTTAGGCACCTTCACAAAGACAGTTGACTTTTCCCCTTCGCCGTGTTTTGTTACAGCAACAACACTGATTTGCCAACTTTTAGGAGCAGCTAAACCTGTGAGGTAAATCTTTCTTGACTTGAATGCAGATGAGCCACTCCTTACATCTACTTTCTTGGTCTTCTGACCGGGCGAAGTCGCAGTAACAACATATTTCAAAATTGGCGCTCCACCTGCGTAAGTTGGTAATCCCCAGGCGATAGTAGCTCTCTTCACTCCAGCCTTAGTGCTCAAACCAGAAGGAGCCAAAGGTGGAGCACCCTTGACGTGAATGGTGACCTTGCCAATGCCTACAGCGCCTTTAGCCTTGATCTGATAGTCGCCTGATGTTGTGACACAGATTTTTAGAAGAGCTCTTCCAGCTGAAGTAGTTTTTGCTTTGAGAGTTTGCTTTTTAGTGCACTTAGCTCCATTTGAACTTGGGGGTGAAACCACCTCAACCTGTACACCTGCAAAAGCAGCGGATGGCTTTCCCGTAAGTGAAGCCCGAGAAGCACGTGGCTCTGAGATGAAGCGACTAAATGACATCGGCTCTGCCTCATACGAATCATCAACAGAGATAGGCAGAGAAATCAACTCGTACATGTACGCTTCAATGTCATCCGAGGAAGTTTTTAGGATCGGGAAGTAATCCAAAGTCAACGTTGTAGGTCCATCAGGATCTGTTTCAACCATTTCAGTCTTCTGATACAGAACTCCATCATCAAAAATTGCCTGAGCCTTGATTGTGTCTGAGATAGGCCAACCCCTTAGGGTTGCAATTCCATTTGCATTTGTATATCCCTTAAGTGTCACGCCGTCCTGACGTTTGCCGTCGTACCACTGATTGAATGCTGCGCTACCAGAACTAAATGGGTTGTAGTAGCAGTCAAATTCTAGGATTCGCCACCCGTGAACTGCCCAGCTAGCAGGCTTGGGCCTCATTGTGCCTGAAATTCCTCCAACAAAATTTTCACTTTCCAACCCCAGAGCTGGATCAAGGTTTCGAGAATCAACTAAGGCGTTCGGGACAGGATGCCCACCTGGAAGTTGTACTACAACTTGTCTTTCTGTAGGTAACTCAAAAGCGGGAAGAACAAACTTGTATTTACCGGAGACTGGCGTGAATGTTGCTTTCCCTGAATAACAAAATCCTCCAGCAGACTTTACGTAATTCATTTGTAACTCAATTGCTTTATCAGGAACTGAATTCAATTCAACAATGCCAAGCCCTGTGCCGAGTATCTTTTTAGATGACTTAGCAAGACCATCTATGGTCTTCCAGCTGTATTCGCCATTTTGGACTGGGTAACCGTTGGCATCAACAATTGAGACTTGGGTCGAAACAAGTCTTGAAGGTGATGCAGCTTCAGCTACCATCGGGAAATGCAGCAGTAGTCCTACACAGAGAATTTTGGTTACTTTGTTTAACTTCATAACTGTTCCTAACCCGCAACATTTTATGTTCTCAGGCTACCAGACTGCTTATTTGTAAGGGCTAGACATGCTTTCATCAGCACTATGTCAAAAATCAAAAACAAGCGCCCTCGGCAGGAATCGAACCTGCGACCAAGAGATTAGAAGGCTCTTGCTCTATCCACTGAGCTACGAAGGCATGCCTTATCAAGAACAAGGCTCCCCCAGTTTACCCCATGAGTGAGGTTAGAGTTAGGTGTGCTGAGAAGACTAATCACTATTTCAAGACCTGTGCTCTGGGTAAACACCATTGGCACGACCATGATGGGGCTATGGCTCACAGGTTCGCTATGGAGTTGGGATGCAATCTGGCTGCTTCTCTGGGTAACTCTTCCTTTTAACCTTCTTATTTACGGCATCAACGACATCTTTGATCAGGAGACTGACAACATCAACATCCGTAAGGGCGGATACGGTGGCGCAAAGATTGACCCTAAAGAGGTTCCTTGGATTTCTTGGGGTGTAGTTCTACTAAATGCTCCTTTCCTAGTCTTCTTTGCTCTCAACTACTCAGTCGAAGCAAACATTTGGATCTGGGCATACAGCCTTACCTTCTTGTTCTATTCAGCTCCCCCTGCCAGGTTCAAGGGTCGTCCTTTTTTAGACTCCATCAGCAACGCTGATTACGCATTTCCTTTAGCTATCGTTCCGCTAGCTCTTGATAAAGAACCTATTTGGTTAGCAGTGTTTGCTCTAATGGCTTGGAGTCTTGCAAAGCACACCTACGATGCAATTCAAGACATTGAAGAAGATGAATTCGTTGGAATCAAAACAACCGCTGTTTTCCTTGGAGTAAAGAAATCTTTAGTGTGGGTTGGTTTCTGGTGGCTAGTCTCAACCATCATGTTTGCCTTTGTAAACATTCCACTTGCAATTGCTAACGGAGCATATGCTTTCTGGTTGATAAGACTAATGGTCAAAGACAACTCTTCAGAAAATGCAAAGAGAATTTATAAGTATTCAGTTGCTTACCCGTATGTAGTTGGAACTGTTGCAGGTTTCCAACTAGTCACATTTATGGTCTTGGAGCTTCTGTAATTGAAGAAGAGAATCGTCATTGTTGGAGCTGGCTTAGGTGGCCTAACAGCAGCTGCTCTATTGGCTAAAGCAGGTCACCAGGTAACTGTTCTAGAGAAGAACTCCTGGATTGGCGGTAAGTCAAGGCGCATAGAGGTAGCAGGTCAAAGAATTGATACTGGACCATCACTTGTTACTTTCCCTGCAGTTCTAGAAGAGCTGTTCTCTCGCTATAACGAAAGAGGTAAGAAAACTTCCGCCTCTATTGCAGATCTAAAACTTCAAAAACTTCCAGAGGTTGGAACTTATTACTTTGGTAAGGAAATAGTGAACCTTCCTGTCCAAGAAGGACATCCTTGGTATTCAGCTTGGCAAAGGTTTGTCAAAGAGCATGGTGATCTTGGCCCTGCAATTACCAAGCTTCTAACTTCAGATCCATTTGATGCTAAAACTCTTCCCGCAGTTACTGCTATTTCTAAGAACTATGGAATACATCTTTCAACTAGTTCTTACCTCAAGCATCTTGATTGGATGCCTGAAGGATTGAAAGAAGTAATTGCTATTCATACTCTCAACGCTGGTATCGCTCCTCAACGTACTTTGGCTTTATACGCAACTATGCCTGCTGTTATGGCTAAAGAAGGAATCTTTGTTCCTGAAGGTGGAGTTTATGAAATTGCTTTGGCTTTAGAAAAGCTTGCTCTTGATGCAGGAGCGACCATAAGAACTAATGTTCAGGTCACAAAGATCAGTAAAGGCTCTTTGATTGCTGATGGCAAAGAACTAAAAGCTGACTATGTAATAGGTGCAGCAGATGCTCACGTTATTGATTTACTTCTAGGAAAGACTCCTAAGCAACCTAAGTTGGTGTCTTGTTCGGGAGTTGCATTGTTTGCTGTACTAAAGAAGCCACTGCCAGAAGGCACTGTCACTCACTCAGTAATAATGCCGGCATCCCCTAGCTCACTTCATGCTGATTTGGATAAGACTCAAGTTCCTCAAGAGACCATGGCGTTTCTGAACTATTACAAGCCAAACCACATCTACCCAAACGACAAGGCAACTGCTGCCATATTGCTAACCGCACCTGCCAACGGAGAACGTTTCACATTAGAGAGTGATTTTGTTCAAAGAGAACTCTCTCGAATTAGCTCTCTGATTGGTTTGAAAGAAAATCTGGCAGATCTCATCCTGGATTATCAGATTCTTGACCCTATGTATTTTGCTGAGTTTGGGGCTAAGGGTGGCTCGCTCTATGGGGCAACTAGACCTATCTGGCAAGGTGGACCATTCCATACCCCAGGTTATTCATCTCTTTTTAGACCTTGGCTATGGCGAGTTGGAGCTTCAGTTCACCCTGGAGGCGGCATTCCAGCGGTAATTGGCGGAGCAATGAACTCCGTTGCCAGATTGCTCAGATCAATAGGTGCTGATGAAGAAATGGAAGACATCATCTATTTCACCTAGATTTCTTCCTGTTTAAGAACACTGGCTTTGCCTGTCGGAAGAGTTTGTTAGCCTTGAAAAGCGGGGTAAAGCACTAGTATTATTTACCTAGGTAAACAAATTCAACTATTGGAGATTCATGTTCAGCTTGTCAAAGATCAGCCTTGCTAACCGTTCAGTGGTAGCACTACTAACATCCATCCTTGCCGTATTCGGCTTCTTGGCTGTTGGTTCACTAAAGCAAGAGCTATTCCCTTCTCTTGAGTTCCCTCAAGCAGCGATTGTTACCACTTACCCAGGTGCATCGCCTGAGGTTATGGACACTCAGGTCAGCAGAGTTATTGAGTCTTCTGTTGAATCTCTAGAAGGTGTGACTACAACATCTTCAACAAGCCAGAGCTCTCTTTCAACTGTTCGAGTAACTTTTGACTTTGGTATTACTTCAGCCAAGGTAACTGAGTCTCTAAATGCTGCTCTTGATTCAGTAAAAGCTAATCTTCCAACTGGAGCAAATGCTCGAGTTCTAAGCGGTGGCCTCGACACTATTCCTGTATTGGTTCTTAGCGTCGCTTCTGATTCTGGTGACAACACCGAGATTTCTAAACTTCTTCCAGATCTAGCGCCAACACTTTTCAAGAAAGTTCCTGGTGTAAAAGATGTTCAGATTGGCGGTATTCGTGAATACCGAGTGGACCTAGAGCTGAACCAGACTGTCATGGCAGCTAATGGAATTTCTACTCAGAGTATCTCTAACGCTCTAAAGACAAACGGTTTAGTAATCCCAGCAGGAACTCTTGAAGATAACAAGGGTGAGATTACTGTTCAGGTAGGAACCCCTGTTGAAACTATCTCAGCTATCAAGTCTCTTCCTTTGGTGGGGACTGTGCCTGGTCAGGTTCTCACCATTGGTGATATTGCAAAGGTAAGTTATGAACTTGCTCCAATAACTTCAATCTCGAGAGTAGATGGCAAGCCATCTCTTGCAATCTCAATCACTAAGACTCAAGATGGCAACACTGTTTCTATCTCTAAGGGCATCAAGCCGCTTGAAGAAGAACTAGCTACCAAGTTAGGTGGCAATGTAACCATCAAGGAAACATTCAACCAGGCACCATTCGTTGAAAAGTCAATTTCTGACCTAGTCAAAGAAGGTCTTCTTGGTCTAACCTTCGCCATCCTTATCATCTTGGTCTTCTTGAGATCTTGGCGTTCAACTTTGGTAACTGCTATCTCTATCCCAACATCTCTGTTGGTTGCCTTCATTGGTCTTGCTGGTTTTGGTTACTCACTGAACCTGTTCACCCTGAGTGCTCTAACAATTGCTATCGGTCGTGTTGTTGATGACTCGATTGTGGTTATTGAAAACATTAACCGTCACCTGGCTTATGGCGAGAAGAAGCTTGAAGCGATTATCAACTCGGTCAAGGAAGTTGCTGGAGCAATCACAGCTGCAACTTTGACTACCGTTGCCGTATTCCTTCCTATCGCAGTTGTTGGTGGTTTAGTTGGTCAGCTGTTTAGACCATTCGCCCTTACCTTTGCTCTGGCCCTAGTTGCCTCACTATTCGTTTCTCTAACAATCGTTCCTGTGATTGCCTACTGGTTCCTAAAGACTCCAGTGGTTGAAGAGGGCATGACAGAAGCTCAGGCTAAGAAGTTTGCTGACAAGGCTAGAAAAGAAGAGGAAGAGCACGAGAGAAAGTCAATCCTTCAGCGTGGCTACATCCCTGTTCTAACCGCTACTCAGAAGCGACCAGTGATCACAATTGTTGCCTCAGCTCTAGTTCTGGTCTTTACCTTTGGTCTAGTTCCATTTATCAAGACCAACTTCATTGGTAGCTCTGGTTCAACAACTTTCAGCATCAACCAGGAGGTGCCACTAGGTGCATCCTTGGAAGACAAGGCAGTCGCAGCTGAAGGCGTTGAGAAGATCCTTCTAGACAGCGGTGACACTGTTGCTGTGACAACAAC